>Ga0209930_1000306_pt1 | contig 141685 bp, 119 predicted proteins | sample ThiBiot_500_biof_2_FD_183948 | JGI IMG/M metagenome (GOLD analysis project Ga0209930, IMG submission 183948) | Wastewater bioreactor microbial communities from Cape Town, South Africa - Thiocy_cont_500_biof (SPAdes) | ecosystem: Engineered > Bioreactor > Thiocyanate-remediating >...
CGTCCCTTCGCGCGAAGGCGGCAGCTGAAAATAAACCGTGAGAACGCGATCGTGCCGGTCACCATGCTGGCGCTGCCCTCGATTTATACGCCGACGCGCTTGACCAAGGATATGCGATTAGACAACCTTCCCTGAAGGGCAGGGGCTCAAGTTGTTCGTATCGCAAGGAGTATCGCGTGTCTGATCGTCGTCCGCTTCACATCGTCGTGCTGATGGGCGGCTGGTCGGCGGAGCGCGAGGTGTCGCTGTCGTCGGGCAAGGGCATCGCCGAGGCGCTGGAGTCGCTTGGGCATCGCGTCACGCGGATCGATATGGGGCGCGACGTCGCCGCGCGGCTCGCCGAGGCGAAGCCGGACGTGGTGTTCAACGCGCTCCACGGCACCCCCGGCGAGGACGGGTCGGTGCAGGGGATGATGGACCTGCTCGGGCTTACCTATACCCACTCCGGGCTCGCCACCTCGGTGATCGCGATCGACAAGATCCTGACCAAGAACCAGCTCGTCCCCCACGGCATCCCGATGCCGGGCGGTCGCGTGGTCAAATCGGCCGAATTGTTCGCCGGCGACCCGCTGGCGCGGCCCTATGTGCTCAAGCCGGTCAACGAAGGCTCGTCGGTCGGCATCGCGATCGTCACCGCCGACGGCAATTACGGCACGCCGATCGGGCGCGATGTCGAGGGGCCGTGGCAGCATTTCGAGGAATTGCTCGCCGAACCCTATGTCCGCGGGCGCGAGCTGACCACCGCGGTGCTCGGCGATCGCGCGCTCGGCGTGACCGAATTGCGCCCCAAGAGCGGCTTCTACGACTATGACGCCAAATATACCGAGGGGCTGACCGAGCATATCTTCCCGGCGCAGATCCCCGACGAGATCACCGAGGCGTGCAAGTCGATCGCGCTCGAGGCGCATCGCCTGCTCGGCTGCAAGGGGTGCAGCCGCGCCGATTTCCGCTGGGACGACGAGCGCGGGATCGACGGATTGTTCCTGCTCGAGGTCAACACCCAGCCGGGGATGACCCCGCTGAGCCTCGTCCCCGAACAGGCGCGGCATACCGGGATGAGCTATCCCGAGCTGGTGCAGGCGATCGTCGACGCGGCGTTGCAGGATCGGGCGTTGCAGGAGGAAGCGGTATGAGCCGACAGCCCGTCCGCCGCTCGCCGCCGCGCCGCCCGGGGGCGCCGCGCCGCAAGACCTCGTTCGGCGACCGGCTGATCGCCAAGCTGCCGATCAGCCACGATACCTTGCGCCGGATGGTCACCTGGACCTTCCTCGGCGTCGGCGGCGCGGCGGTGCTCGCCGGCGCGACCTGGTTCGGCGTGCCCGGGATGATCGGCGGCGCGATCGCCGAGAGCACCGGGCGTGCCGGGATGCGGGTCGAGCAGGTCGATATCACCGGCCTCAAGAAGATGGATCGCGAGACGGTCTATGCCGTCGCGCTGGAGAATCAGGCGGCGGAGCGGCCGTTGCTCGCGGTCGATCTCGATGCGGTGCGCAAGCGGCTCCTGGCCTATGGCTGGATCGCCGACGCTTATGTCTCGCGGCGCTTCCCCGATCGGCTGCTGATCCATATCGTCGAGCGGGAGCCGGCGGCGATCTGGCAGAACGAAGGACAATTGACGCTGATCGACGCCAATGGCGTGCTGCTCGCGCCGATCGACGCCGATCACATGCCCGCCGGGCTGCCTTTGGTGATCGGGCCGGGGGCGGCGCAGCAGGAGGCGGCGTATCAGCAATTGCTCGCCGCCGCGCCGGCGCTTCGCCCGCGCGTCAAGGCGGCGACCTGGGTCGGCAACCGGCGCTGGGATATCACCTTCGACAGCGGCGAGACCTTGCTGCTGCCGCAGGACAATGCGGCGCAGGCGTTGGTCAAATTCGCCGAGATGGAGGGCGCCAAGCCATTGCTGGGCAAGGGCTGGGTACGTTTCGATATGCGCGATCCGAACAAATTGGTCGCGCGCAAGCCGGGGCCGGACAGTAACCGCGCCGATGCCGACCAGGGGGAAAATGGCGGCAATGGCACGGGGAACGGCACCACCACCGAGACGCGCGTTGCGCGGACCGGCGATGTCTGAAGAAGGGGCGACGGGGACATGGCGAAGGCAGCACCGGAAGGACTGATCACCGCGCTGGACATCGGATCGTCGAAGATTTCGGCGATGATCGCCCAGAAGGGCGATGGCGGCGAGCTGATCGTGCTCGGCACCGGGCAGCGCGAGTCGCGCGGGGTGAAGCGCGGCTATATCGCCGACATGGCCGCGACCGAGGTGGCGGTGCGCGAGGCGGTCGAGCAGGCGGAGCGGATCGCGGGGATCAATATCGAGAATGTCTGGGCGGGCTTCTCCGCCGGCGGGCTGGTGTCCGACGAGGCGTTCATCGAGTCGGAGCTCAACGGCCACCGTATCGAACAGGCCGATATCGACGCCTTGCTGCAGGAAGGGCGCCAGTCGATCGACCCGCAGGGCCGGATGGTGCTCCACGCGCAGCCCGCGCTTTACACGCTCGACGGGCTCGATGGCGTCAAGAAGCCGATCGGCCTCCACGCCGACCGGCTCGGGGTGCACATCCACGTCATCGCCGCCGACGGCTCGCCGGTGCGCAACCTCGACCTGTGCGTCCGCTCGGCGCATCTGGAGGTCAAGTCGATCATCGCCGCGCCCGTCGCGACCGGGCTCGCGTGCCTCAGCGATGAGGAGCGCGATCTGGGGGTGGCGTTGGTCGAGATCGGCGCGGGGATCACCAATGTCTCGTTGTTCGCGGGCGAGATGCTCGTCGGATTGAAGTCGATCGCGATCGGCTCGTCCGACATCACCGACGATATCGCCTCCGCCTTCGGCACGACGCGCGGGCAGGCGGAGCGGATGAAATGTTTCCACGGCTCTGCCAATGCCTCCCCGCGCGACAATCATGAGATGATCACGATCCGCTTCCCCGAGAATGAGGAGGACGGCGACGCGCTGCAGATCACCAAGGCGGCGTTGATCGCGGTGATCCGCACCCGGCTGGAGCAATTGATGGGCGAGGTGCAGACCGCGCTCAAGGAATTGAAGTTCGAAGGCCCGATCAACCGCCAGGTGGTGTTGACCGGGGGCGGCGCGGAGCTAAAGGGCATCGCCGATTATGCGCAGCAGGTGCTCGGCCGCTCGGTGCGCGTCGGGCGGCCGCGCGGGCTGACCGGATTGCCCGAGGCACATGCCGGGCCGGGCTTTGCGACGCTCGCCGGGCTGGCATTTTTCGCGGCCAATGATCCGATCGATTTGCGCGGGCTGGTGCCGCAGCAGGCGCAGCAGGTTTATCGGCCGAAGGGGTTGAGGGCGCTCAAACGCCTCTTTCAGACGGTGAAGGCCAATTATTGAGGCTGCACAGTGGTTTTCGGCTGGCACGGTCGGACGCTATGTTGCAGGAAGGTTAATCGAGACGCTCGGCGCTGGGGTGGAGCCGGGGCAGGCGGAGTAAGTACGCGATGGGAATCGAATTCATCACGCCGGATGCGGACGAGCTGACGCCGCGCATCGCGGTGATCGGTGTCGGTGGGGCGGGCGGCAACGCGATCGCCAACATGATGCGGGCCGAGGTGCAGGGCGTGGATTTCCTCGTCGCCAACACCGACGCGCAGGCGCTCAAACAATCCAACGCGCCGCAGAAGATCCAGCTCGGGGCGAAGATCACCCAGGGGCTCGGCGCGGGTAGCCGGCCGGAGATCGGCCGCGCCGCCGCCGAGGAAACGATCGAGGAAATGTCGCGCCGACTCGAAGGCGCGCATATGTGCTTCATCGCCGCCGGGATGGGCGGCGGGACGGGCACCGGCGCCGCGCCGGTGATCGCCAAGGCGGCCCGCGACATGGGCATCCTGACGGTCGGCGTCGTCACCAAGCCGTTCGCGTTCGAGGGCAACCGCCGCGCCAAATCCGCCGACAGCGGGATCGAGGAGCTGCAGAAGTATGTCGATACGCTGATCGTCATCCCCAACCAGAATCTGTTCCTGATCGCCAACGCCAACACCACCTTCAAACAGGCCTTCGAAATGGCCGATGAGGTGCTCCAGCAGGGCGTGCGCGGGATCACCGACCTGATGGTCATGCCGGGCCTCATCAACCTCGACTTCGCCGACGTCCGCTCGGTGATGCAGGAGATGGGCAAGGCGATGATGGGCACCGGCGAGGCCGAGGGCGACGACCGCGCTTTGGTCGCCGCGCAGAAGGCGATCGCCAACCCGCTGCTCGACGGCGTGTCGATGCAGGGCGCCAAGGGCGTGATCATCTCGATCACCGGCGGCGAGGACATGCGCCTGCTCGAGGTCGACGAGGCCGCGAACCACATCCGCGAGCTGGTCGATCCCGAAGCCAACATCATCTGGGGATCGGCGTTCAACCCCGAGCTCGAAGGCAAGATCCGCGTCTCGGTCGTCGCGACCGGGATCGAGGCCGAAGCGCGCACCGAGGCCCCCGCGGCCGAGCCGGCGCGCGCCTTCACCTTCTCCGCGCCGCGTCGCAGCGAGCCGGCCGCCCCGGCTGCCGCGCCGAAGGAGGAGGCCGCCGCGGCCGAGCCTGCTGCGGTCGAGACCCCGGCGCCTGAGGCGAAGCCTGCGCCGACCGAGGCCGCCGCGCCGCCGGCCGAGCCCGCCGACGACGAACTGCTGCTCGGCGCCGAGACGATCGTGCCCGAGCCGGCGCCCGCCGCGACCCCGCCGGCCGCCGCTGAGCAGCCCAAGGTGTTCGACGACGAAGCGCCCGCGCAGGCGCCACGCCGCCGCTGGCTGTCGTCGGGCGCCGATGCCGAAGAGGAGGCCGCGCCGGCACCACGCGTCAAGCTCGGCGGCACCCTGTTCGAGCGGATGCAGAACGCCTCGCGCGGGGCGCAGCGCCCCGAGGACGGCGAGGGCAAGGATTCGCTCGATATCCCGCGGTTCCTGCATCGTCAGAACAACCAGTAAGCGCGCATTCGGGGAGCGCCGCCGGCGTTGGCCGCGCCGCTCCCCCGGATCGCCGTGTGTCGCTTCCGGTCGGTCGCGACCGGTGCTGGCGGGGCGTGGCTGCACTCGTTAAGGAGGGTGGCATTCCGCCTTTCGACAAGAGAATTTTCCTGACGCGATGAGTCGCCCGATTTCCTTCGCATTCCTGCTGCTGACATCGGTCGCCGCGACCGCGCCGGCGGCGGTTGCCGCCCAGCTCCAGATGGTCCAGCCGCTGCCGCCGCGCGGGGTGCTCTCCGACGCCGACAAACTGGCCGAGGCGATGCGCACTCTGGGTGCAAACCCGCGCGATCTCAATGCGTTGATCGAGGCTGGCGAACTCTCGCTGACGCTCGGCGATCCCACCGCCGCCGCCACGTTGTTCAAGCGCGCCGACCAGATCGATCCGATGAACGGCCGGGTGAAGGCCGGGATGGCGCGCATCCTTGTCCAGCAGGAGCGGCCGGGCGAGGCGCTGCGCTATTTCGACCAGGCGGCGGGCTATGGGCTCGATCCGCGCACCTTCGCGGGGGATCGCGGGCTCGCCTATGATCTGATCGGCGAGCAGCAGCGCGCGCAGCGCGACTATCGCCTTGCGCTTCAGGCCGGGCCGCAGGACGAGGTGCAGCGCCGCTACGCGCTGTCGCTGGCGATTTCCGGGCGACAGGACGAAGCGCTCAAGCAGATCGAGCCCCTGGTGCGCAAAAGCGATCGCGGCGCGTGGCGCGCGCGCGCCTTCATCCTCGCGATGGGCGGAGACGTGGCGGGCGCGGAGAAGATCGCGAGCACGATGATGCCGCCGAGCATGGCGAGCGGGCTCGCCGGCTTCTTCCAGCAACTGCCGAAGCTTGCGCCGGTCGACAAGGCATTTGCGGTGCATTTCGGCGAAGTCCGCGCGAGCGCGGCGCGGCTCGCCGATGCGCGGATGACGCCGCCGCTACCGCCGCTGCCGCCGGAAACCACCAGCGCGCCGGTGCGTGTCGCCGCCGCCCCGCCGCCCCCGCAGCCCTCCGCCGCCGAGCGCGAGCGCGACCGCGACCGCCGCCAGCGTGAACGCGATCGTCGCCGCGGCAAGGTCGCGCCGGTCGTGCCGGTCGCCGCGCCGCCTGCGCAGGTGGCGAGCCAGCCCAATCTGCCCGAGCCGCCGCGCTATCCCGGCAGCGGTGTGGTGTTCGGCGCGCCGCAGGAAGTGTCGCAGAAGCTGCCGCCGCGCACCTATCCGCCGCAGCTTGCGCAGCGCGATGCCACGCCGCCGTCGCCGCGACAGGTCGCCAGCGCCGCGCCTCGCCCGGTCGAATCGTCGTCGCCGGCGATCCCGAGCGTGCCGCGCGCCGAGTCGATCGCACCGCCGCCCGCAGCCCCGGCGCCCGCGCCGGTGGAAACCGCCGCCGCGGCTGCGCCCGTGCCGCAGATCGTGACCCCGACCACCCCCGTTTCGCCCAAGGCGAGCGAGGATACGATCCTCGCGCGGATCATCGCGGGGATTTCGGTGCCGCAATCCGAGCTGCACGAGCGCCCGGCGCCCGTCACCGCGCCGCCGCCGCCCGCCGAATCGCCCGCGGTGCGCGTCGCGCCGCACCGTGAGGTGGCGCAGACGCTGCCGCCGCGCGCTGTCGTCCGCACCCCGCCCAAACCGGCGCGCGAGGAGAGCGAGGCGACGCCGCCGGTCAAATCATCGTCGCGCGCCGCGCGCGGCAAGGCGGTGGACGAGGCCGCCGCGGAGGAGACCCGGGCCACGTCCGCAACTGGCCGCGCCCGGACCGCGGCCAAGAATCTCGCAATGGTCGATCTCGCGGAGGTCCGCGACAAGCCCGCAGGCGGCCGCAAGGCATCGGCCAAGGCCGACGAAGAGGCGGATCAGGCTGCCGGTGCCGAGGCCAAGCCCGCGAAGAAGCAGACCGCCGCCGAGCGCAAGGCGGAAGCGGCCAAGAAGCTCGCCGCCGCCAAGAAGGCCGAGGAAGCCAAGCAGGCCGCCGAGGAGCGCAAGGCCGCCAAGGCGCAGCCGTCGCGGATCTGGGTGCAGGTCGCGGGCGGGGCTAATGAGAGCGATCTGCCCAAGGCCTGGGCCAAGGCGCAGGCCAAGAGCAGCACGCTCAACGGCAAGCACGCCTATACGACGCCGCTGCGCGCCACCAACCGCGTCGTCACCGGCCCGTTCAAGAGCGAGGCCGAAGCGCGCGCGATGGTCAACAAGCTGCGCAAGGAGGGGATCGAGGCGTTCACCTTCACCAGCACCGCCGGCCAGAAGATGACCAAGATCGAGGGCAAATGAGCCGCGCGCTCGCGCCCTGCGCGTCCGATCCGGCGCGCGGGCGCGGGCGGCTCCACGCGGAGGAGGGCGGCGCGACGCGCGGCCCGCGCGACGATTATCAGCGCGATCGCGATCGCATCATCCACTCGATCGCGTTCCGCCGGCTGCGCCACAAGACTCAGGTGTTCCTCGCCCCCGACGGCGATCACTTCCGCGTCCGGCTGACCCACAGCCTGGAAGTGGCGCAGATCGGGCGGACGATCGCGCGGTCGCTTGGCGTTAACGAGGATCTGACCGAGGCGATCTGTCTCGCGCACGATATCGGCCACCCGCCGTTCGGCCATGCCGGCGAGGATGCGCTCAAGGCGGCGACGCTCGCCGAGGGGGGATTCGATCATAACGGCCATACGCTGCGCACGCTGATGCGGATCGAGCGCTCCTATCCGCGGTTCGACGGGCTCAACCTGACGTGGGAGACGCTGGAGGGGCTCGCCAAGCACAATGGCCCGGTGCGGCATCCCGGCTGGGCGCTGGCCGAGGCGGATGCGGCGGCGGGGCTGGAACTCGGCACCTGGCCCAGCCTCGAGGCGCAGATCGCGGCGATCGCCGACGACATCGCCTATGACAATCACGATATCGACGACGGGCTGCGCGCCGGCCTCCTGAGCCCCGAGCAATTGCACGCGGTGCCGCTGGTCGCACGCGGCTGGGCGGCGGCGAAGACGCGCTTTCCCGATATCTCCGACCGGCGGCTGTCGCGCGAGCTGGTGCGGCAGCAGATTGGCGCGATGGTGCTCGATCTGATCGGCGAGACGCGGCGGCGGATCGCCGAATCGGGGGTGCGCGACGCGGCCGACGTGCGCGCCGCGGCGCGCGCGCTCGTCGCCTTCTCCGATGCGATGCGCGAGGAGGAGCGCGATCTGAAGCGCTTCATGTACGCCAATCTCTATCACCACCCGCGCCAGCTCGAGGCCGCGGCGGCGGCGCATCGCGTGGTGGCGGGGCTGTTCGCCGCGCTGCGCGCCGATCCGCTGCTGATGCCCGAAGAATGGCGCGCGGCGCTACCGGCCGAGGAGCCAGCGCTCAGCCGCCATATCGCCGATTATATCGCGGGGATGACCGATCGTTACGCGATCCGCGAATATGAACGCGTGGTCGGCCCGGCCGAGATGCCCGAGGGGTTTTAGAAATCTCCGTCATTCCCGCGAAGGCGGGAATCCATAAGCACAACCGTCTGCGATTCTATCGCCGGAGCCAGCCAGAATGGATTCCCGCCTTCGCGGGAATGACGGGGAAGGGGCTCAGTTCTTCAGCTTCCACCCGCGCCGCAGCGCGACGTAGCACAGCAGCCCGAGCGCGATATCGAGCGCGAGGATCACCACGCTGCCCACCAGCACCGGCGAATCGGCGGTGCCGAGGAAACCGTAGCGGAAGCCCGAGATGATGTAGAAGAACGGGTTCACATGGCTGAACGCGCGGAAGGCGGGCGCGAGATGGTCGACCGAATAGAAGGTGCCCGAGAGGAGCGAAAGCGGCGCGATGACGAAATTGGTCACCGCCGCGGCATGATCGAATTTCTCCGCCCAGATCGAGGTCAGCACCCCGAGGAAGGCGAGGAACGCCGCGCCGAGGAAGCCGAACCAGATCACCGCGACCGGATGCACCGGGGTGACATGGACGCCCGGATAGAGCGCCATCGCCGCCCAGCAGATCAGCCCGACGAGGAAGGCGCGGGTCATCGCCCCGCCGACCAGCGCCGTCAGCAGCTCCAGATTGGAGAGCGGCGGCTGGAGATAATCGACGATCGTCCCCTGGATCTTGCCGACCAGCAGCGAGAAGCTGGCATTGGCGAAGGCAGGGTTCATCATCCCCTGGCTGATGATCAGCCCGGGGGCGATGAAATCGGCGAAGGGGATGTCGATTCCGCCGACATGCACCGGGCGTTTCGCCCCTGTCGCGATCGTGAAAACGATCAGGAACAGCAAGGTGGTGGCGGCCGGCGCCCATACAGTCTGGAGGTGCACCTTGAAGAACCGGCGCACCTCCTTCACATAGAGGGTCTTCAGGCCGCCCCAATTGACGTTTCGGATCACCGGAACGCCCGGTGCGTTTCTGATCGCCGACGGATTATGGCCGATTGGGGGATGGCTGCTCATCACGCATGCGGGTAGACGCTGCGGCGAGCGGCTGCAACCCGGCCGCCAACGAGGGAAGATTATGTCGTGGACCGAGGAGCGTATCCAGACGCTCAAGACCATGTGGGAAGGCGGGCAGACCGCGAGCCAGATCGCCGAGGCGCTGGGCGGGGTCAGCCGTAATGCCGTGATCGGCAAGGCGCATCGCCTCGGGCTGCAGTCGCGCCCGTCGCCGGTCGTGCCGAAGGAGGCCGAGGCGAAGGCGCCGTCCGCGCCCGCCGCCGCCCCGGCGCCGCGCGCGCCGTCGCCGCCGGTCGCCGCTGCGCCCGCGGCACCGCCGGCGCCGCCGGCTGCCCCTGTTGCGGCGGCGCCCGCGGCACCGCGCGCGTCGGAGCCCAAGCCGATCACGATCACCACCGATCTGTCGCCGCGCACGCCGTCGGACCAGCAGCCGGTGCTGCGCTCGGTCGGGCCGGGCGGTTTCGTGCGTCAGGCGCCGGGCGAGCAGCAGCCGCCGATCGCCCCCGCGCCGCCGCGCCGACTCGTCCCCGCCAAGCCCTCGCCCGAGATCGCCGGCAAGACCAGCCTGCTCGATCTCAACGACAAGGTTTGCAAATGGCCGCTCGGCCACCCCGGTGAGCCCGATTTCCACTTCTGCGGCGACAAGGTGAACCCCGGTTTCCCTTATTGCGTCGAGCATTGCGGCCACGCCTATCAGGCGCAATTGCCGCGTCGTGACCGTCGCGCCCCGCCGCTGCCGTTCGGCGGCCCGCGGATGCGCTGATAGGCATTCGCTAGTTCTTCTCCCCTCCCTTGAACAAGGGAGAGGTCGGGGGTGGGTTGGCCCGCGAGGCTACCGTTGCGCGCGCCTCATACCCACCCACCCCCAGCCCTACTTTCACCGGGGAGGGGAGTTAAGGGAAATGGGTGCATCGCCATTCGAGCCATTGTCGCTGCGTATTTAAGTCAATGTTAATAGGGAAATGGGACCTTCCTCTCTCATGAGGGGGGGGTCTCATGGCACGTCATGTCGTTCGGTTTTTTCCCAACGATTCGCGCGGCGCGAGCCTGGTTGAATTCGCGCTGATCGCACCGCTCTTGATGATGATCCTGCTGGGGATACTCGGCTACGGCCAGTATTTCCTGCTTGCGCATAGCGCGCAGCAGATCGCGAATGACGCCGCGCGGGCGACGGTCGCCGGGATGAGCAGCGCCGAGCGTCAATCGCTCGCCCAGGCCGCGCTGACGCGCGAGCTTCCCAATCTGCCGGAGGTCGCCAGCGCGACGCTGTCGGTGAGCGAGTCGCTGCCGTCGGTGACGGTGCAGGTGCGAGTCGATGCCAGCCGGATCGGCCTGTACCGGCTCAATTTGCTGCCGATGCCCGATCCGACGATCGTTCGCAGCGCGGTGATCCAGCAGGGCGGTGTCCTGTGATGTGGCCGCATCCCCTCCGTTTGCTCCGCGATCGCCGCGCGGGCGCCGGGATATTGGTCGCGGCGGCGCTGCCGGTGGTGATCGGGATGGCCGCTTTCGCGGTCGATCTCGGCGCGGTGCAGCTTGATACCCGGCGGCTGCAGGGGGTGGCGGATGCCGCCGCGCTCGCCGCGGCGTCGGGCGATCCGACCAAGGCGCAGGTGACGGCGCAGGCGGCGGTCACCGCCGCCGGCTTTCCGCGATCGGTGACAGCGCAGGTCATTCCCGGCAATTACGTACAGGATGCGTCGATCGCGGCCGCGTCGCGCTTCACCCCGTTGAGCAACGGCAGCGGCAACGCCATGCGGGTCGTGCTGCAATCGACCTCGCCGACCTTCTTCGCGCGGATTTTCGGCAAGACCAATATCGTCATCTCGCGCCAGGCGACCGCGGCGCAACAGCGTTATGCGGCCTTCTCGATCGGGTCGCGGCTGGCGAGCCTCAACGGCGGGCTGCTCAATTCGTATCTCTCCGCGCTGACCGGCAGCAATGTCTCGCTGTCGGTGATGGATTATCAGTCGCTGGTCGGCGCCGATGTCGATCTGTTGCGCTTCCTGCCGCTGCTGCGCACCTCCGCCGGGCTGAAGGCGCTGACGTTCGGCGACGTGCTCAACAGCAATGTCTCGACGCCGCAGGTGCTCAACGCGATCGCCTCCGCGCTGTCGGCGGACGGCCAGCCGGCGGCGGCGACCGCGATCAAGAATCTGCTCAACGTCAGCGGCGGGCAATCGCTCACCTTGTCCGCGCTGATCGATGCCGGGCCGTTCGCGACGCAGAGCGAGGGCGGGACCGGGCTCGCCAAGGTCAATGCGCTGGCGATGGCCACCGCGGTGCTCCAGCTCGCGTCGCAGCAGCGACAGGTGGCGCTCGATCTGGGCGCGAGCGTGCCGGGGCTCGCCTCGACCAAGGTATTTCTGGCGGTGGGCCAGCGGCAGGCGCAATCGCCGTGGATCACGATCACCGCATCGGGCGCGCCGATCCTCCACACCGCGCAGACGCGGCTCTTCGTCCAGGCCCAGCTCGCACCGACGCTGATCTCCGGGCTGGGCGGGCTGGTCTCGATCAACCTGCCGCTGTTCGTCGAGCTCGCCGGCGCGGAGGGGCGGCTCAACGCGATCAACTGCGCCGGCGGGACGACGCCGAGCACGACGCTCGACGCCCGGACCGATGCGGTGCGCGCCGCGATCGGCAACATCAACACCTCGGCGCTCAACGATTTTTCCACGCCGATCAACCCGACGGAAACCACGCTGGTCCACGCCTTGCTGGTCGACGTGGTCGGCAGCAGCAACATCTCGACCGGGGCAAGCGAACCGTGGCAGCAGCTGACCTTCGGCCTGCCCGCGATCCAGGCCGGGCAGAGCCAGACGATCAGCCAGACGGTGCCGGTCAACGGGCTCGCCACCTCGCTGGTCCAGCAGGCTAATCTGGCGGTGGTGCTCGCCGGCCTGCGGGTGCCGGTCTCGCCGCTGCTCCAGCCGGTGACCTCGGCGCTGCAGCTCGTCTCGCCCGCGCTCGATACGTTGCTGATGACCGTCACCGGCACATTGGGGGTGGGGATCGGCCAGGCCGATCTGCGCGTCACCGGGATGCGCTGCGGCGCGGCGGTGCTGGTGGGGTAAATGCCCTCGACCGTCGAGCCGCGTCCGGCATGACGGCGAAGGTCGGACGCCGGGGTTTGCTGTCGCCGCGCGCCCCGATATAGCCGTTCCATGTCCGACGATCTGTTCGCTTCCCCCTCTTCCGCCACCGCCAACAGCTACGACGCCTCGTCGATCGAGGTGCTCGAAGGGCTGGAGCCGGTGCGGCGGCGCCCCGGCATGTATATCGGCGGCACCGACGAGCGCGCGCTGCACCACCTCGCGGCCGAAGTGCTCGACAATGCGATGGATGAGGCGGTTGCGGGCCATGCGACGCGGATCGAGGTGACGCTGGCGGTCGGCAACCGGCTGACGATCGTCGACAACGGACGCGGGATGCCGGTCGATCCGCACCCCAAATTCCCCGGCAAGAGCGCGCTCGAGGTGATCCTCTCGATGCTCCACTCGGGGGGCAAGTTCACCGGCAAGGCCTATGCCACGTCGGGCGGGTTGCACGGCGTCGGCGTGTCGGTGGTCAACGCCTTGTCGTCGGACACGGTGGTCGAGGTGGCGCGCGACCGCCAGCTCTACCGCCAGAGCTTCTCGCGCGGGCAGACGCTGACCCCGCTGGAGACGGTCGGCGCGGCGCCCAACCGGCGCGGCACCTCGGTCTCCTTCACCCCCGACGAGGAGATTTTCGGGAGCGAGCTGCATTTCAAACCGGCGCGGCTCTATCGGCTCGCGCGCTCCAAGGCCTATCTGTTCGCGGGCGTCGAGATCCGCTGGAAATGTGCCCCCGAGCTGATCACCGACGACACCCCGGCCGAGGCGGTGTTCCAATTCCCCGGCGGGCTCGCCGATCATCTGCGCGAACAGCTCGGCGGGCGCGAATGCGCGACCGCGGATTTCTTCGCGGGGACGCAGGAATTTCCCGACGGGCAGGGGCGGCTCGAATGGGCGGTGGCGTGGCCCTTGTGGTCCGACGGCAGCTATAGCTGGTATTGCAACACGATCCCGACGCCGGACGGCGGCACCCACGAACAGGGGCTGCGGCAGGCGCTGGTGCGCGGGCTTCGCGCGTTCGGCGAGCTGGTCGGCAACAAGCGCGCCAAGGATTTGAACGCCGACGACGTGATGGTCGGATCGGAGCTGATGCTCTCGGTGTTCATCCGCGATCCGCAATTCCAGTCGCAGACCAAGGACCGGCTGACCTCGCCCGAGGCGGCGGGGCTGGTCGAAAAGGCCGCGCGCGACCATTTCGATCATTTCCTCAGCGACAATATGGAACGCGGCAAGGCGCTGCTTGGCTATGTGCTCGAGCGGATGGACGATCGCCTGCGCCGCAAGCAGGAGCGCGAGGTCAAGCGCAAGACCGCCACCTCGGGGCGCAAATTGCGCCTCCCGGGCAAGCTCACCGATTGCGCCGCCGACAGCCCCGAGGGGACCGAGTTGTTCATCGTCGAGGGCGATTCGGCGGGCGGCTCGGCCAAGCAGGCGCGCGACCGCAAGACGCAGGCGATCCTGCCGATCCGCGGCAAGATCCTCAACGTCGCGTCGGCGACCTCGGCCAAGATCCTCGCCAATCAGGAAATCGCCGATCTGATCCAGGCATTGGGCTGCGGCACGCGCAAGGATTGTCTGGCGGACAACCTGCGCTACGAGCGCGTCATCATCATGACCGACGCCGATGTCGACGGCGCGCATATCGCGACGCTGCTGATGACCTTCTTCTTCCAGGAGATGCCCGATATCGTGCGCCGCGGGCACCTCTATCTCGCGCAGCCGCCGCTCTACCGCCTGACCGCGGGGAGCAAGTCGCTCTACGCGCGCGACGATGCGCACCGCGCCGAGATCGAGGCGGGGCCGTTCAAGGGCAAGAAGGTCGAGGTCGCGCGCTTCAAGGGGCTGGGCGAGATGAACCCGGGTCAGCTCCGCGAAACGACGATGGACAGCGCGACGCGCAGCCTGATCCGCATCACCCTGCCGCAGGAATATGAGGAGCGCGCCGGCGTGAAGGACCTGGTCGACCGGCTGATGGGCACCAACCCGGCGCACCGCTTCGCCTTCATCCAGGAAAATGCTGCGCGGATCGACGAGGAAACGATCGACGCGTGATGCCTCCGTCATTCCCGCGCAGGCGGGAATGACGGAAGAGAAGAGGGATCGAGCAGACAGCCGTAAATCCCTTCCACCCCGGCGCAGGCCGGGGTCCAGCATCGAACCGGTCGTAACTGGACCCCGGCCTTCGCCGGGGTGGTTGTGCGGGCCGAAAGGCGGGATGTTGACGCTCCGCCGCGCTCGCCGGTATTAGCGGCTTCCGGGCGACCCCTTTCCGGGGTCGCCCTTGCTCTTTTTGCAGGAGATGCCCCGTGACCATCACCGCCCTGATGCCCGTTTATCCCCGGTCGGGGGTGCGGCCGGTGCGAGGCGAGGGGGCGTATCTGTTCGGCGAGCGCGGCGAGAAATATCTCGATTTCGCCAGCGGCATCGCGGTCAATTGCCTCGGCCACGGCCACCCGAAGCTGGTCAAGGCGATCGCCGATCAGGCGGCGACGCTGATGCATGTCAGCAACCTCTACGGCAGCCCGCAGGGCGAGCATTTCGCGCAGCGGCTGGTCGATGCGACCTTCGCCGATACGGTGTTCTTCACCAATTCGGGCGCCGAGGCGGTGGAATGCGCGATCAAGACCGCGCGGCGCTATCATTTCGCCAACGGCAACCCCCAGCGGCATGACCTGATCGCGTTCGATACCGCCTTCCACGGCCGGACGCTCGGGACGATCTCCGCGACCAACCAGCCCAAGATGCGCGACGGGTTCGAGCCGCTGCTGCCGGGCTTTAAATATGCCCAGTTCAACGATCTCGCCGGCGCGCTGGCGCTGATCGACGACAATACCGCCGGTTTCCTGGTCGAGCCGATCCAGGGCGAGGGCGGCATCCGCCCGGCGACGCAGGAATTCCTCCAGGGGCTGCGCAAGGCGTGCGACGAGCACGGCCTGCTGCTGGTGCTCGACGAGGTGCAGGCGGGCTATGGCCGCACCGGCAAATTGTTCGCGCATGAGCTTTACGGCATCACCCCCGATATCATGGCGGTGGCCAAGGGGATCGGCGGCGGCTTCCCGCTCGGCGCCTGCCTCGCGACCGAGGAGGCCGCCAAGGGGATGGTGATCGGCACCCACGGCTCGACCTATGGCGGCAACCCGCTGGCGATGGCGGCGGGCGAAGCGGTGCTCGACGTGATCCTCGAAGAAGGCTTCCTCGCCAATGTCGAGAAGATGGGCAACCGGTTGCGCCAGGCGCTCGAACAGATGATCCCCAACCATGATCATCTCTTCGCCGGGGTGCAGGGCCACGGGCTGATGCTCGGGCTCAGGCTCAAGAGCGACAGTCGCCGCTTCGTCGCGCATGCGCGCGACAATCATGGGCTGCTGCTGGTCGCGGCGGGCAACAATGTCGTCCGCATCCTGCCGCCGCTCAACATCGACGACAGCCATGTCGCCGAATGTATCGAGCGGCTGAGCGAGGCGGCGCGGGTCTACGTCCCGGCGGCCGACGATTGAGGTGACGCCCGGCGTGCCGGGCGGCTTCTCGGGGGAGATATCATGACCATCCGTCATTTCCTGAATCTGTCCGACGCGGGTGCGGACGGCGTCGCCGCGATGCTGGCCGATGCGATCGACCGCAAGGCGGCGCGCGTGGGACTGCCCAAGGGCGCGCCCGACGCCGATGCGCCGCTCGCCGGCCGCGTGCTGGCGATGGTGTTCGAAAAGAATTCGACGCGCACCCGCTTCAGCTTTGACATGGCGATCCGCCAGCTCGGCGGCACCTCGATCGTCGCCGATGCGGGGACGATGCAGATCGGGCGCGGCGAGACGATCGCCGATACCGCGCGGGTGCTGTCGGGCTATGTCGACGCGATCATGATCCGCACCGACGATCATGCCAAGATCGAGGAAATGGCGGCGCACGCCAGCGTGCCGGTGATCAACGGGCTCACCGATGCCTCGCACCCGTGCCAGATCGTCGCCGACCTCCAGGCGATCCTCGAACACGGCAAGGCGCTGCCCGGGCTCAAGGTGGCGTGGCTGGGCGACGGCAACAATGTGCTCGCCTCGATCATGGAGGCGGCCGGGCTGCTCCATTTCGACGTGGTCGCGGCCTGCCCGCAGGGCTTCATGCCGAGCGACGCCGATGTCGCGCTGGGCAAGGGCCGCGCGCGCATCGTCGCCGATCCGCGCGAGGCGGCGGCGGGGGCCGACGTGATCGTCACCGATACCTGGATCTCGATGGGGCAGGCGCATGCCGAAACCAAGCTCAAGGCGATGATGCCCTATCAGGTCGATGCGGCGCTGATGGCGCAGGCCAAACCCGATGCGGTGTTCCTCCACTGCCTCCCCGCGCATCGCGGTGAGGAAGTGACCGCCGAGGTGATCGACGGGCCGCAGTCGCTGATCTGGGAAGAGGCGGAAAACCGGCTCCACGCGCAGAAGGCGGTGCTCCGCTGGTGCTTCGGACAGATCGGTTGATCGCCAACCGATAATCCCCATTTAAGCCCGGTTCGCCGGCGCTTCGTCCCGGCCGGTGCCGGGATGAGGGCTGATTCTTGATGGCTGACGCTAACCATATCGACGTCGATCGCGCGCTCGGTTTCGCGATTCCGGGGCGCAGCGCGCGCGGCCGTGTTGTGCGGCTGGGGCAGGTGGCGACCGATATCCTGTCCGCGCATGCTTATCCCCCCGCGATCGAGGCGCTGCTGGCCGAGGCTTTGGCACTGGGCGCGCTGATCGGCTCGACGCTCAAGGACGATGCCGGCCAGCTCACGCTCCAGGCGCAGACCGACAATGGCGTCGTGCGGCTGCTCGTGGTCGATTATCGCGCGGGAGAATTGCGCGGCTATGTCGATTACGACGCCGACCAGCTTGCCGCCGCGCCGGCCGAGCCGACCTTGTTCGCGTTGTTCGGGCAGGGCTATCTCGCGATCACCTTCGACATGGCGACCACCGGCGAGCGCTATCAGGGCATCGTTCCGCTTGACGGCGCGACGCTGACCGAGGCGGCGGAGAATTATTTCGTCCGCTCGGAGCAGATCCCCAGCCTGTTGCGCGTCGGGGTGCAGCGCGTGGGCGGCCGCATCGTCGCGGGTGGGCTGTTCCTCCAGTATCTGCCCGAGGGCGAGGAGGGGCGCGAGCGGCTGCATGTGCGGCTCGATCATCCCGAATGGGAGCATGTCGCCGCGCTCGGCGCGACGATGGGGGCGGACGAACTCGCCGATCCGACGCTGCCGCTCGAAAATCTCGTGTGGCGGCTGTTCAACGAGGAAGCCGAGGTGCGCGTGCTCGCGGCGATCCCGCTGACGCGCGGCTGTCGCTGCAACCCGGAGCATATCCTGTCGGTGATCGCGAAATTCCCGGCCGAGGAGCAGCGCGAGATGGCCGATGAAAAGGGCGTGATCGCGGTCGATTGCAAATTTTGTTCGAAAATTTTCCCGGTTCGGCTCGATTCCCTGGCCGCGTAGCGGTCAGGCGGTCTTGGATTGCGGTGAATCGTTGATATGTTTCGCTCGTGAAAAGATTCGGCTTTCTTCGTCCGGCGGCACTGCTGGTGGTTGCGCTCAGCGCGGGCGCGCTGGCGCAGAATGTGCGCATGGCGGCGCTCGGCAATGTCGAGCGCGGCAATTGGGGTTTGCACGAGATCGGCCACCGCGGTGCCGCCGCGCGGGAGATTTGCGTGCGCGATCCGCGGCAATTGCTCCAGCTGATGCATGGCCCGGCGCAATGCCCGCAATATGTGATCGAGAACGCGCCCAATAAGGTGACGGTGCAATATCAATGCCCCGGCGCCGGCTATGGCCGGACGACGATCAAGGTCGAGGATCGCAACCTGATCCGCCTCCAGACGCAGGGTCTGGTGAAGGGCGCGCCGTTCGATCTCGATTACGAGGGGCGGCTCGCCGGAAAATGTTGATCCCGGTGAGTGCGTTAGGAAGCTGTTAAGCCTTATCGGCTAGACGGGAGTGGTGCTTTTTTACGTGGAGCACGTTCTCTCCCTGATCCGGCCGGCGACGGCCGTGAATCCTTCGGGTCGCCTTCGGGCGGCCCTTTTTCTTGCGCGACGCGCGGCGAGACCCTAGCTGACGTTTTCTTATGACAAGCCAATCCCCGCTGGCGGTCGTCCTGGTTTCGGGCGGCCTCGATTCACTGGTTTCCGCCGCTTTGGCGCGCGAGGCCGGTTTTCGCGTGCTCGCGCTGTCGGTCGACTATAATCAGCGGCACCAGGTCGAGCTCGCCGCGGCGCGGCGCGTCGCGAAGATGCTGGGGGCGGAACGGCATGTCGTGCTCCCGCTCGATCTGCGCGCGTTCGGCGGCTCGGCGCTGACCGACGATATCGACGTGCCGAAGGACGGCGTGGGGGAGGGGATTCCGATCACCTATGTCCCCGCGCGCAACACGATCTTCCTCAGCCTCGCGCTCGGCTGGGCCGAGGCGAGCGGCGCGCGCGACATCTATGTCGGGGTCAATGCACTCGATTATTCGGGCTATCCCGATTGCCGGCCCGAATTCATCGCCGGGTTCGAGACGCTTGCCGAGCTCGCCACCAAGGCGGGGGTCGAGGGCACGCCGTTCCGCATCCGCGCGCCGCTGCAGATGATGACCAAGGCCGATATCGTGCGCGAAGGCGCGCGGCTCGGCATCGAGATGGGGGTGAGCTGGTCATGTTACGATCCCGCGCCCGGCGGGCTGCATTGCGGGCTGTGCGATAGCTGCCGGCTGCGCCACAAGGGGTTCGAGGATGCCGGTGTGCCCGATCCGACCGCTTATGCGGTCACCCCGCCGGCGCCGTGACATGAGCTACGCGGTCAAGGAAATGTTCCTGACCCTCCAGGGCGAGGGCGTGCAGGCCGGGCGGCGCGCGGTGTTCGTGCGCTTCGCCGGCTGCAACCTGTGGTCGGGCCGCGAGGAGGATCGCGCGACCGCGATCTGCCGTTTCTGCGATACCGATTTCGTCGGGATGGACGGCGCGGGCGGCGCGCGCTTCGCCGATGCGGCAGCGCTGGCGGCAGCGGCGGCGGCGATGTGGGACGGCGATACCGCCGAGCGCTTCGCGGTGCTGACCGGGGGCGAGCCAATGCTGCAGGTCGACGACGCCTTGGTCGATGCGCTCCACGCGGCGGGCTTCGCGATCGCGATCGAGAGCAACGGTACCCTGCCGGTCCACCCCGGGATCGACTGGGTGTGCATCAGCCCCAAGGCCGGCAGCGAGACGGTGCAACGCTCGGGCGACGAGCTCAAACTCGTCTGGCCGCAGCCGGGCAGCGATGTCGATGCGATGGAGCGCTGGGATTTCGCGCACCTGCTCGTCCAGCCGCTCGACGATCCGCACGCCGAGGCGAACCGCGCGGCGGCGATCGCCTTCGTGATGCAGCGGCCGCGCTGGCGGCTGACGCTCCAGACGCACAAGATGCTGGGGTTGCGTTAAGACGCATTGAGGGGCGAAACCCGAACCTTCCCAAACCGTCCACCCCGGCGCAGGCCGGGGGCCAGTGTCGGGCCGGTCGTAACCGGACCCCGGCCTGCGCCGGGGCGGCAGGGGATAGTAATTCCGATCGACCGCTTCGTCTCAGCGCTGCGCGATACCCGTGCCCGCGGGCGGGAAATTCTGCGCGCCGCACTTCTTGACCTGCCACTCGCCGTTCTTCCAGCAGATCGGATCGAGCCGCGGCAGCGTCGTCTGCGGCCAGACGAAGCGCGGGAAGCGCTGCTCGCCCCACGGCGTCAGGCTGTTGCGCAATTCGCGGATCCGCTGGAGCGCGACCGTGCCGAAGCCGCCGCGCGGCGCGAAAACGATATCGCGGCCGACGTCATTGGCGGCGAGGCAGAAATTATATTGTGCGGCAACCGTGGTGAAGCTCGAATAGGTCTTGGTGCCGAACTGGTCGAGCGCGTTCTGCGCGGCCTTGGGCGTCTTGTTGTTGCGCGCGAAATATTTGCCGAGCACGTCCCAAGAACGTTTCAGCTCGACCTTATGATCGACGAGCATCGCATTGTAATTGCTCACCGCCAGCAGGGTCGGCTCGAACTGGCATTGCAGCGCGGCGACGTTCAGCGCGGCACGCACGTTCCATATGATCGCGGCTTTCGCCTCCTCCGGGGTGGCCCCCGGCAGCGACGGGCCGAGCCCGGTTTCGGTGCCGGTTACCGGCTGGCCGGAGACGTCCTTGGCCTGCATGAAGAATTGCGCGGCGGCAGGCCCGGCCATCAAGAGAGCCCCCGCGGCTGCTCCCGCTCCGATGATCCGCCCCAACGACATTCCAGGTCCTCCCACGCTACGCGCGGGATTCTAGGCCGATTGGGCCGCCAACCCAACCCCGATTCGTCACAACGTTGACTCGATCCGTCGCATTGCGCTTGCCCGGCGTGTCATGGCCCGTCCCCGCCAATGAGAAGGGCCGCCCGGTCGCCCGGACGGCCCCTTTCTTTTCCTGATTGCCTTGCGGCCTATCAATGGGCGTTGCCCGGCGCAGCCGCATTGGCATCGGCCGCACCCGCGTCGTTCGCCATCGCGCCAGCGTTCATGGAGCTGTCGACCGCGGTCATGTTGTCGCTGGTGGTGTCCATGCCCTCGGTGGCGTTCATGTCGGTAATCGTGGTGTTCTCGGTGCTGGTCTCGGTCTTCGAGCCACAGGCCGAGACGGCCAGAGCCGCCGCCGCAATGGCCGTACCGGTCAGGATCTTGGAAATAGCACGCATTGAAAGCTCCCTAGACAGTAGATTTGGACGGCAGCTTGGCCATTAATCCCCAAATCGAGGGGGACATTAGTCGCATCTGGCCGCGCTCTCAAGTCTCGTTTTCACGAGCACAAGAAAGCCTTTCGAGAAATCGGTCCCGCGTCAACGCCAAAGCCGCGTCAAAGGTTGCAAGATTATGTGGTGCGCCAAGCATTTCCGCGCTGGTGACGGGATATTCGGCGATCCCGCACGGCACGATCCCGCCGAAATCGGCGAGGTTCGGCGAGAGGTTCACCGAAAAGCCGTGAAAGGTCACCCAACGCCGCACGCGCACCCCGATCGCGCCGATCTTCGCCTCGTGCCCCGCGCGATCGATCGTCCAGATGCCGATCCGCCCCGGCGCGCGGAAGCTTTCGATCCCCAGCTCGGCCAGCGCATCGATCACCCAGCCTTCGACCGAATGGACGAAATGCCGCACGTCGCGCCCGCGCCGCGTGAGATCGAGCATCAGATAGCCGACGCGCTGCCCCGGCCCGTGATAGGTGTAACGCCCGCCGCGCCCGGCGCTGACCACCGGGAAACGGGGGTCGATCAGCTCGGCGGGATCCGCGCTGGTGCCCGCGGTATAGACCGGGGGATGCTCGACCAGCCAGATCAGCTCGCCGGCCTCTCCCGCGGCGATCGCGGCGGCGCGCGCCTCCATCTCGGCCAGCGCGGCGGTATAATCGGTAAGCCCGGGCGATACGCGCCATTCGATCGCGGCTGATGGGTTGGCTGCTTGGTCCACGCGCGCCCAGATGCGACCGCGACGCTCGATTGGCAAGCGCGGGGGCAATGGGTTACAGGTGGCGCATGATGATACGGATCGGCACGGTTTGGGATCGAACGTGCGAAGTGATCGCTGGCCGCGCCGGCCTGTTGGCATGGCTCGCCGGGCTGTTCCTGTTCCTGCCCTCGTTGCTGCAGACGATCCTGCGCTTCGTCGCGGCGAGCGGCGGGGCGGGGGGTGGCCTGCGTGTGCTTGCCGCGCTGGTCGGGCTGGCGGTGCTGGTGCTCGCCATCTGGGGCGTGCTGGCGATGACCGCGATGGCCAGCGACCCCGCGGTCGACCGGCATCGGGCGGTCGCGATCGCGCGCCGGCGCTTGCCCGCGGGGATCGGGGTGCTGCTGGTGGCGATGCTGGTGACGGTCATCGTCGTCGCGGTGCCGATGACCTGGCTGCTCGCGGGCAATGTCGACATGGCGAAGCTGCAGCAGGGCGCGCCGCCGGTGATCGATCCGTCGCGCGCCGGCAGCGCGATGATCGGCTTCCTGATCCTTGCGATCGCCGCCTTGTGGGTCAGCGCGCGGCTCGTCCCGCTGTTTGCGGTGGTCACCAATGAGCGGCGCGGGCTCGGCGCCTTTGCCCGCGCCTTTGCGCTGACGCGCGGCAGCACGTTGAAGCTGCTCGGGGTGATGGTCCTTTATGCGATCGTCGCGGTCGTCCTGCTCACCGCGGTGACCTGGGTGTTCGGCAGCGTCGGGCAGATCGTGTTCGGCCGGACCGGCGCGTTCCTGCTCGTCGCGCTCGCGACCAGCGTGCTCACCGCGGGTTTCAGCGTGGTGCAGGCGGTATTCAGCGCCCAATTCTACGGCGCCGCGCGCGAACAGCTCGATCGGGCATGAAACTCACTCTTGGTCGCGTCCTCGCCGACGCATGGACGATCCTGCGCCGCGAGGGCGATCTGGTGCTGCGCGTCGCGGCGCCGTTCCTGTTCCTGCCCAATTTCGCGGTGCAATTGCTCGTCGCGCCGCCGCCCGCGCTGCCGCAATCGACCGGCGATCGCGCCGCGATGCAGGCATGGGCGCAGGCGATCTATAGCTGGATGCAGGCCAATGCCGGCTGGTATCTGCTGGTCAATCTGGTCGGCATCTATGGGATGGCGGCGCTCACCATCCTGCTGATCCACCCGGCGCGCCCCGATGTGCGCACCGCGCTGATCACCGCGGCGCGGCGCTTCGGCCGGTTCTCTCTCGCCTATCTGCTGATGGCGATCCCGATCTCATTGGGGTTCTGGCTGTTCGTGCTGCCGGGCCTCTACATGCAGGCGCGGCTGATCGCGACGATCCCCGCTTTGGTGGTCGAGGCGCCGATCGGCGCGGCGCGCGCGGTCGGGCGAAGCTGGCGGGTGACGCGCGGCGAATGGTGGGGCGTGCTCGGCGCGGTGGTGCTGATCTTCCTCGCGCAATATCTGATCCGCGTGCCGCTGAGCCCGGCGGACAGCTTCCTACGCTCGGCGGGGCATGAGAATCCGATCGTGCTCGCGCTGGCCGATGCGGTGATGGCGGCGGCCGAGGCGGCCTATCAGATCGCGATCCTCGGGGTCGGGATCGCGATCTATCGCCGGCTCGTCAGCAACGGGATGTGAGGCGCGGCGTCCGCCGGCAACAGCCCCAGCACGCGCGGATCGGGAAAGGTCTCGATCGTCCGCTTGACCGCGACAAAGCCCTGTGCGCGATAGAAATTGAGCGCGGAAGGGTGATCGAGCGTGCAGGTGTTGACCGTCACCTTGGTCACGTCCGCGCGCCACGCCCGCGTCATCGCCTCGCTCATCAGCCAGCGCCCGTGGCCCTTGCCGGCCAGTTCGGGCACCAGCCCGAAATAGGAAAGCTCGCACACGCCGGGCTGGGCGTGATCGAGCTCGACCATCCCTACTTCGATCCCCGCGCGATCGACCACCGCGAAGACCGACACCGTGGGCGCGCGGATGATCTCGCTCAGCCGCGCATCGTCCATCGCCAGCCGCGAATACCACAGCCACGGCCCGCCGACGCGGCGGAACAGCGCGCGATATTTGTCGGGCTCCGGTGCCAGCCAATGCACCAGCCGCAGCGCGCTCGGCGCGGAGGGGCGGAGCGGCGGGCGCCGCGTCATCACCAGCGAGGTGACGATCGTCGCGAGCTGGTCGTCGGGAACCGGGGTCAGGCCCATCGCGCGGCTCAGCTCCAGGTCGCGAGCGGGGGCAGGCTCATCAGGATCGCGTCGATATTGCCCCCGGTCTTGAGCCCGAACAATGTGCCGCGATCGTAGACGAGGTTGAATTCGGCATAGCGCCCACGCCATTCGCGCTGCGCGGCCAGCTCCGCCTCGGTGAACGGCAGCCCCATCCGCCGCCGCACGATACGCGGGAAAACCGCGAGAAACGCGCGCCCGACATCCTGGGTGAAGGCGAAATTGGTCGCGAAATCGCCCTCGAGATGATCGTAGAAGATCCCGCCCACCCCGCGATGCACCTTGCGATGCGGGATATAAAAATAATCGTCCGCCCACTTTTTGAAGCGCGGATAATGCACCGGGTCGTGCGCATCGCAGGCGGCCTTCAGCGTGGCGTGGAAATCCTCGGTATCCTCGGCCACCGGCAGCGGCGGGTTGAGATCCGCCCCGCCGCCGAACCAGCGCTTGGTGGTCACCAGGAAACGCGTGTTCATATGCACCGCGGGGACGTGCGGGTTGGCCATATGCGCGACGAGGCTGATCCCGGTGGCGAAGAAACGCGGGTCCTCGGCGGCGCCGTGGATCGTCTTGCCGAATTCGCCCTCGAACACGCCGCCGACGGTCGAGACGTTGACCCCGACCTTCTCGAACACGCGGCCCTTCATCACCCCGCGCACCCCCCCGCCGCCCGGCGCGCCGCTCGGATCGGCGCGATCCCAGGCGATATAATCGAACCGCGCGTCGGACCCGGCCTCGCGCTCGATCGCCTCGAATTCGGCGCAGATCAGATCGCGGAGTTGCTCGAACCAGGCACGCGCGGTGGATTGTTGTTCGTCAAGCGGTTGCATCGGACAGGCGGTAAGCATCGGCCGGCGGGCTGGCAACCGTTGCGCGGATTCTTCTTCCCTCGGTTCGCGCCAGAGCGAGGAGAAACCAGCAGCAGCGCGCGCAGAACGGGGGCGAGGTTTGCACTGCTCGTCTCATCTGTTACGGCCTGACCATCCAGCAAAGCCATTGAGGGGGGCGTGAATGGCCAGCCTGTTGCGTCGCAAGACGATCGTCGAACAACCGCCGGAGCGCGCCCTGGCGCGGACTTTGTCGTGGCCGCATCTCGTCGCACTCGGCGTCGGCGCGATCGTCGGCACCGGCATCCTGACGCTGATCGGGGTCGGCGCGGATCGCGCCGGGCCGGCGGTGATCCTGTCGTTCGTCATCGCTGGCGCGATCTGCGCCTGTGCCGCGCTCGCTTATGCCGAAATGGCGACGATGATCCCCGCCTCGGGGAGCGCCTATACCTATAGCTATGCGGTGCTCGGCGAGGTGATCGCCTGGGTGATCGGCTGGTCGCTGATCCTCGAATATTCGCTCGTCGTCTCGACCGTCGCGGTCGGCTGGTCGGGCTATGCCGCGCCGCTGCTGACCCCCTTCGGCTTCCCGGCCGAGCTCACCAAAGGACCGGCGCTGGGCGGGCTGATGAACGTCCCCGCGGTATTCATCATCGCGGTGGTCGCCGGGCTGCTGATGGCCGGCACGCGCGAGAGCGCGACGCTCAATGCCGTCCTCGTGGTGATCAAGATGATCGCGCTGGCGGTGTTCGTCGCGATCGCGCTGCCGCATTTCAACGGCGCCAATCTCGATCCGTTCATGCCGTTCGGCTTCGCCAAGCATGTCACCGACAGCGGCGCCGAGCGCGGGGTGATGGCGGCGGCGGCGATCATCTTCTTCGCCTTCTACGGCTTCGACGCGATCTCCACCGCGGCGGAGGAGACGCGCAATCCGGGGCGCGATCTGGCGATCGGCATCGTCGGATCGATGATGGCATGCATCGCGATCTATATGCTCGTCGCGGTCGCCGCGGTCGGCGCCTTGTCGTTCACGCGTTTCGCCGACAGCCCCGAGCCGCTCGCGCTGATCCTGCGCGAGATCGGGCGCCCGGGGTTCGCGACCTTCCTCGCGGTCAGCGCGGTGGTCGCGCTGCCGACGGTGCTGCTCGGCTTCCTGTTCGGGCAGAGCCGCATCTTCTTCGTGATGGCGCGCGACGGGCTGCTGCCCGAGGCGCTGGCGAAGGTCTCGCGGCGTGGCTCGCCGGTCCGCATCACCTTGCTCACCGCGGTGCTGGTCGCGATCATCGCCGGGGTGATGCCGCTCGACGCGATCGCCGCGCTCGCCAATGCCGGGACGCTCGTGGCGTTCGTCGCGGTGTGCGTATGTATGCTGGTGATGCGCCGCCGTGCGCCCGATGCCCCGCGCACCTTCCGCACCCCGTTCGCGCCGCTGGTGGGGACGATCGGGGTGCTGGGGTGCATCTATCTGTTCTTCAGCCTGCCGCATCGCACGCAGGAATATTTCCTGCTGTGGAACGTTGCCGGGCTGGTGCTCTATTTCCTCTACGGCCGCCGCCGCGCCAACGCCGGCGTGGCCTGATCGGGGGCGGCCCCGCCTTGCATGGCGGGCCGCATTTTTTTGTCCGGCGCCGCTCAGGCGGCGAAGCGCACGTTCCTCTCGCGTGTGCGGGCGCGCATCGCGCCGCCGATGAAGCCGAAGCCGAGGATCATCATCGCCCAGGTCGTCGGCTCCGGGACGGCTGCCAGCCCATCGAGGCGAAAGACGTCGGCGGTGGTGAACAAATAATCCCTGTTCTGCAGAATATCGAAATCGAGATTATAGCCCATCGCGTCGAATGCCGCGAGATCGTTGGCGGTAACGGCGCCCATCTTGCAGTATTCGGACGCAGGGGCCAACACGCCGATTTGTTTGGAGACGGCGCAGCCGAAGCCGGAACTCTGCAGTTTCCAATGCGACGCTTGATAGCCGTCGCCGTTGAACGTGCCGGTTGGAGTTTCAGCGGCAAAGCCGTTGCCCTCGAACACGGTGGCGCCATCGATGCTGAAGATGGCGTCTTCGCCTGGCGTAAGCTGGATCTGATCCGGCGAGATCGCATCGCGCCGGAACAGATCGAAGACCCTGGTGACCTGATAATCATCCAGACTTTCGCCCTGGTAACCGAATAGCGCGGGATTGGGGCTCACGATCGAATCATAAGGGTCCGTGGAGCTTTCGAAACCGAGCGCATGGCCGAATTCATGCAGCGCGACCGCGGTAAAATCCAAGCGATACGATATGTTGTTGGATGGATCGTAATCGAATGTGAAAGAGCTTGACGAGAATTTGATCGTGCTGTCGATCGTATTGTTTCCGATATCGAAGCCAAGCGCCTTCAAACCGGCGGTCCCGGTGTAGAGATAGGTGTTGTTAAGCGAGTTGTTGTTGTCGACCACCCCCTCCACCGGGTTTTTCATCCCGGATCCGCTCAGGGTTCCGTCGCTTCCGACGGGTCGGATCACGTTCAGACCCCCCGCGGCGCTTAATGGCACCAGACTCGCCACCGCACTGGCATCGAGCGCTGTCGCTGCGTTCGCCGCGAGCGCCTGATAAACCGCCCGTGTCGATGCGCTGGTGTAGTTGTTATAAGTGATGGCCGCTGAGCCGGAAGACAGTTTCTCGAATGAAACGGCGATGTTGATGTTCTGCATATTATCGCTGCCGGAAAGTATCGTATTCCAGTAATTCGCGGCTTTCCGAATTGAATAGAGCGCACGCGTACCGTTCGCGGTCGTCGTGAAACTACTGTCCGGGCGCAAAATGATCTTGATCGCACCGGCTGGCGTGGCCGATAAAACGGTCCCCGAAATCGCCAAAGCGATAAACAAGCTGCTCCGCAATGCCGCCATATGCTCTTCCCCTCCTTCGGCGGAGAGAGAATAGGGTTAACGCAGAAAAACCATTTGATCGGGGTCAAATGGTGCGCGCTGGGCGCATCGCCAAAAAAAAGCGCTCCGCGTGGGGGCGGAGCGCCTGTCGTTTCGCAATCGGGGTCAGCCGGCGAAGCGCACCTTCGGCTGGCGCGCGCGAACGCGCAGCGCGCCGCCGATGAAGCCGAACCCCATGATCATCATCGCCCAGGTCGACGGTTCCGGCACCCCCGCCAGCCCGGCGAGACGGAAGATGTCGGCCGAGCTGAATTCATATCCCTTGTTCTTGAGGATATCGAATTTGAGGTTGTAGCCGATCGCGTCGAACGCGGCGAGGTCGTTCGAGGTGACGATCCCGAGCTGGCAATAGCCCGAGCTCGGATCCATCACGCCGACCTGCTGCGGCGAGGGGATGAAGCAATTGTTCTGGTCGTAATAGCCGGTGCCTTCCTTCCAGTGCGAGGTCTGGTCGCCATCGCCGTTGTAGCGCCCGGTGGCGAACTGCGAATAGCTGCCGTCGCCGTTGAACGGATTGACCCCGTCGACCGTGAACAAGGCGTTGCGGTTGGGATCGAGCTGGATGTAGCGCTCGCCGGTCGCCGGATCGAACCCGGACGCCCCGCCATTGGCCGAGCGGCGGAACAGATCGAGCACCGACAGCACCGATTCATTGTCCCAGTTGATCCCGGTCTCGCCCGCGCCGGGGCCCTTGCCGCCGTAATAATCGTAATAATCCGAGCCACTGACGAAGCCCAGCGCGTGGCCGAGCTCATGCACCGCGACCGCGGTGAAATCCTCGGTGCCGACCGAGATGCCGTCGGTCGGATCGAAATCGAACGCGAAGTTCGAGCTGAAGGTGATATTGGCGTCGATCGCTGAATTGCCGACGTCATAGCCGAGCGCCTTCAGGTTGGCGCCGTTCGCGTAGAGGTAGCGGTTGTTGTAGCTGTCGTTATTGTCGAACACGCTGCCGGTGGTGATGTTCAGCCCGCCCCCGGTGAGCGTGCCGTCGAGCCCCGGCGCGCGGCGATAGCCGATGCCGCCCGCGGCGGTGAGCGGGACGAGGCTGTTGACCGCGCTGGCGTCGAGCGCGCCGCCGGCGTTCGCCGCGAGCGACTGATAGACCGACGCGGCCGACACGTCATAGGCGTAGCTGCGGGTCGATCCGAGGATATTCGGGGCGAGCGAGGCGAACGACACGTTGATGTTGATATTCTGCATGCCGCTCGCGCCGCTGAGCGTCTGGTTCCAGTAATTGGCGGCTTTCTGGAAGGCGAAGAGTGCCGCGGCGCCATTGGGTGAATTGGAGAAGGTGGAATCGGGCCGGAGGATGATGTTGACGGCCGCCGCGGGTGTGCTGGCGAGGCCGATCCCCGATACGGCCGACACGACAAGCAATGCGTTTTTCAACGTCTTCATATGCTTCCCCTGATTGATTGTGGGACGGATCTGCGCCCGCCTTATGTGGTTAACAATCAGTTAATTGGAGAAGGGCGTCAATTCGGTTTCGATGGCCGATCGGCGGAATTACAATCACTTCGGCTACAAAAAAGGGCGCCGTGTCGCACACGGCGCCCCTTGCTCGACGGTGGCTGGTCGCGCGCCGCTCAGGCGGCGAGCTTGCGCAGCACGTATTGCAGGATGCCCCCGTTGAGGAAGTAATCCAGCTCGTTGACGGTATCGATGCGGCAGCGCGCGACGAAGGTCTCGCTGCTGCCGTCCGCGCGGGTGAGCGTCACCTCGACGTCCTGGCGCGGGCGCAGGCCGCCGACGTTGCGGATCGTGAAGGTCTCCGACCCGTCGAGCTTGAGCGTCTTGCGATCCACGCCCTCGGCGAATTGCAGCGGCAGCACGCCCATCCCGACGAGGTTGGAGCGGTGGATGCGCTCGAAGCTCTCCGCGATCACCGCGCGCACGCCGAGCAGATTGGTGCCCTTTGCCGCCCAGTCGCGCGACGAGCCGGTGCCATATTCCTTGCCCGCGACGATCACGAGCGAGGTGCCGTCCGCCTTGTAGCGCATCGCCGCGTCGTAGATCGGCATCACCTCGCCGTCATACTTGGACATGCCGCCCTCGACGCCCGGCACCATCTCGTTGCGGATGCGGATGTTGGCGAAGGTGCCGCGCATCATCACTTCGTGATTGCCGCGGCGCGCGCCATAGCTGTTGAAGTCCGCCTTGGCGACCTGATGCTCCTGCAGATAGATGCCCGCCGGGCTGTCCGCCTTGATCGAGCCGGCCGGGGAGATATGGTCCGTGGTGATCGAATCGCCCAGGATCGCCAGCGGCTTGGCCTCGATGATGTCGGTCACCGGCTTGGGCGTCATCCCCATCCCGTCGAAATAGGGCGGGTTGGCGACATAGGTGGAGCCGGCGCGCCACTTATAGGTATCGCTGCCCTCGACCTGGATCTCGCGCCACTTGGCGTCGCCGGCATAGACGTTGCCGTAGCGCGAACGGAACATCGCATCGTCGATGTTCGCGGTCATCAGCGAATTGACCTCGTCGTTGGTCGGCCAGATGTCCTTGAGATAGACGTCGCTGCCGTCCGACGCGGTGCCGATCGGGGTCGAGACCATATCCTCGGTCACCGTGCCCTTGAGCGCATAAGCGACGACCAGCGGCGGGGAGGCGAGGAAGTTGGCGCGCACGTCGGGGCTGACGCGGCCCTCGAAGTTGCGATTGCCCGAGAGGACGCTCGCCGCGACCAGATCGTTGCCGTTGATCGCCGCCGAGATCGGCGCCGCGAGCGGCCCCGAATTGCCGATGCAGGTGGTGCAGCCATAGCCGACGAGGTTGAACCCGATCGCGTCGAGATCCTCGCTGAGCCCCGACTTGTCGAGATAGTCGGTCACCACCTGCGACCCGGGCGCGAGCGAGGTCTTCACCCACGGCTTGGGCTTGAGCCCCTTGGCGCGCGCCTTGCGGGCGACGAGCCCGGCGGCGACCAGCACCGACGGGTTGGAGGTGTTGGTGCACGAGGTGATCGCGGCGATCACCACGTCACCGTCGCCGATATCGTGATCGCGGCCCTCGACCGGGACGCGCGCCGGCTGCGCCTTGTTATAGAGCTTGGCGAGATCGCTGTTGAACACGTCGTCGACGGTGTCGAGCGTCACCTTGTCCTGCGGGCGCTTCGGCCCGGCGAGCGACGGCACGACCGTCGACATGTCGAGCTCGAGCGTGTCGGTGAACACCGGATCGGGCGACATCGCGTCGCGCCACATGCCCTGCGCCTTGGCATAGGCCTCGGTCAGCGCCACCGTCTCCTCGGGGCGCCCGGTGAGGCGCATGTAATCGAGCGTGCGGTCGTCGACCGGGAAGAAGCCGCAGGTCGCGCCATATTCGGGCGCCATATTGGCGATCGTCGCGCGATCGGCGAGCGTCATCGAGGCGAGGCCCGGGCCGTAGAATTCGACAAAGCGGCCGACCACGCCCTTGGCGCGCAGCATCTGCGTCACGGTCAGCACCAGATCGGTCGCGGTGATGCCTTCGCGCAGCGCGCCGGTCAGCTTGAAGCCGACGACCTCGGGGATGAGCATCGAAACCGGCTGACCGAGCATCGCCGCCTCGGCCTCGATCCCGCCGACGCCCCAGCCGAGCACGCCCAGGCCGTTGATCATCGTGGTGTGGCTGTCGGTGCCGACCAGCGTATCGGGATAGGCGATCGTCGCGCCGGTCTTGGCATTCTCGCCGGTCTCGACCGCCGACCACACCGCCTGGCCGATATATTCGAGGTTCACCTGATGGCAGATGCCGGTCCCCGGGGGAACGACCTGGAAATTGTCGAGCGCCTTCGATCCCCACTTCAGGAACTCGTAACGCTCTCCGTTGCGGGCATATTCGAGATCGACGTTATCGCCGAACGCCTTGGGGGTGCCGAATTCGTCGACCATCACCGAGTGATCGATGACGAGGTGGACGGGCACCTGCGGGTTGATCTTGGCCGCGTCGCCGCCGAGCTTGGTGATCGCGTCGCGCATCGCGGCGAGGTCGACGACGCAGGGAACCCCGGTGAAATCCTGCATCAGCACGCGCGCCGGGCGATATTGGATCTCGCGGTCGGAGCGGCGCTCCTTCTGCCAGTCGACGATCGCCTGCACGTCCTCGGGCGTCACGGTCACGCCGTCCTCGAAGCGCAGCATGTTCTCCAGCAGCACCTTCATCGAGAAGGGCAGGCGGGTGATGTCGCCATATTTCTCCGCCGCCTTGGCGAGCGAGAAATAGTCGTAAGCCTTGCCGTCCACAGTGAGCGTGGTGCGGGCGCCGAGCGTATCGTGGCCGATGGCGGTCATGCGGGTCCTTTCCCCTTGGTGGGCCTGTCGGGCGCGGCGGGGAGGCGGTGGCCGCGGCACGCGCCGGGCCCCCGCGCGAGCGCGCCCGGACGGGCGTAAGCGACGGAGTCGGGAGGGCCGATAGCAGCGGGTGGGGCATGGGGGAAGGGGCCTACGCTGCCTCCTCTAGCTCGTCACCCAGCGAAAGCTGGGGTCTCGCGCCACAGGCGTCGCCCCTGCCGCCCGAGATCCCAGCTTTCGCTGGGATGACGGGTGCGGGAACGGCTTGGGAAAGCTCAATCCAGCCGGCGCGCGAGTTCCGAATTGAGTGCCAGCGCCGCCAGCGTGCCGAGCGCGCCCGACAGCAGATAGCCGCCGGCCGCGATCAGCCCGAAATTCTTCGCCAGCACCAGCGCCGCGAGCGGGGCGAAGCCGGCGCCGAACAGCCAGGCGAGGTCCGAGGTCAGCGCCGCGCCGGTGTAGCGTGCGCGCTTGGGGAAATTGTTGGTCACCGCGCCCGAGGACTGGCCGAACGACAGCCCGAGCAGGATGAACCCGGTCACCATGAACACCGCCTCGCCCGCGCCGCCCGCGTCGAGCAATTGCGGCGCGAACCCCGAGAAAGCCGCGATCGCCGCGGCGGTATAGCCGAGCAAGGAGCGCCGCCCGATCCGGTCGGCGAGCAGCCCCGAGACGACGATCGCCGCGACGCCGAACGCCGCGCCGACGATCTCGATCATCAGGAAGCGGGTGATGCTCTCATGCGTGAACAAGGCGACCCAGGAAAGCGGGAACACCGTCACCATATGGAACAGGGCGAAGCTCGCCAGCGGGGCGAAGGCGCCGATGATGATATTGTGCCATTGCGCCTTGACCGTCGCGATGACCGGCGAGGGGGTCAGCTCGCGCGCCTTGAACAGCTCGTTATATTCCGGCGCGACCGAGATGCGCAGCCGCGCGAACAGCGCGACGACGTTGATCGCGAAGGCGACGAAGAACGGGTAGCGCCAGCCCCAGCTGAAGAAATCGTCGAAGCCCAGGGTGCCGATGAAGAAGGCGAACAGCCCGCTCGCGACGATGAGGCCGAGCGGCGCGCCGAGCTGCGGCACCATCGCATACCACCCGCGGCGCTTTTCGGGCGCGTTGAGCGCGAGGAGCGAGGCGAGCCCGTCCCACGCGCCGCCCAGCGCGATCCCCTGACCGATGCGCAGGATGGCGAGGATCACCGCCGAGGCGATGCCGACCTCGTTATAGCCGGGCAGGAAGCCCACCGACACCGTTGCGGTGCCGAGCAGGAACAGCGCGATGGTCAGCTTCGTTCCCCGTCCGTGGCGGCGGTCGATCGCAAGGAAAATCTGCGACCCGATCGGCCGGGCAAGGAAAGCGAGCGGAAACAGCGCGAAAGAGTATAAGGTGCCGGTCACGCGGTCGACGAACGGGAAGATCAGCTGCGGGAACACCAGCACCGAGGCGATCGCGTAGACGAAGAAGTCGAAGAATTCGGAGGTGCGGCCGATGATCACCCCGATTGCGATCTCGCCCGGACGGACATGGCCCGTCGCAACGGCGTCGCGCGCGGCAGGGGTGGGGTGGGCAATTGCTTCGGCCATCTGTCGTCAACTCTCGAACGAAAACCGCGCTCCCTTAGGCCGCCCCGCCCGGCCTGGGGATAGGACAAATTGTCCTATTTCGCACCTGCACAAACAGGACTAGCGCCCGATGATTATGCACATCATGCACCCTCAGACTCGAAACGGGAAGTGGCGCCGGGCGCTCGCGACGTTGCCGCTGATCGCGGCGCTCGGCGGGTGCGATATGGTGGTGATGAATCCCGCCGGAGACGTCGCGCGCCAGCAGGCCGATCTGATCCTGTGGTCGACCGGGCTGATGCTGCTGATCATCATCCCGGTGATGGCGCTGACGGTGATCTTCGCGTGGCGCTATCGCGCGTCGAACAAGGATAGCGATTACGCGCCGGACTGGGATCACTCGACCGCGCTTGAGCTGGTGATCTGGTCAGCGCCGCTGTTGATCATCATCGCGCTCGGCGCGCTGACCTGGGTCGCGACCCACACGCTCGATCCCTATCGCGAGGTCGGGCGGATCGCCGCGGGCAAGCCGGTGCCGGCCGATCAGAAGCCGCTCGACGTTGAGGTGGTGTCGCTCGACTGGAAATGGCTGTTCATCTACCCCGAGCAGGGCGTCGCGACGGTCAACGAGCTGGTCGTGCCGGTCGATCGCCAGGTGCGCTTCCGCCTCACCTCGTCGGACGTGATGAACACCTTCTACGTGCCCGCGATGGCCGGGATGATCTATACGATGGCCGGGATGGAGACCAAGCTCCACGCCGTGCTCAACAAGCCCGGTAATTATGCCGGCATGTCCGCCAATTACTCGGGCGCCGGCTTCTCGGGGATGCATTTCCGCACCCACGCGCTCGACGAGGCGGGGTTCGCGCGCTGGGTCGCCTCGACCAAGGCGGCCGCCGGCAAGCTCGATACCGCGACCTATCTCAAGCTCGAACAGCCGAGCGAGCGCGTGCCGGTGATGCATTTCGGCTCGATCGAGCGCGGGCTGTTCGATCGCGCGGTCAACCAGTGCGTCAGGCCGGGCGCGCCGTGCATGAGCGAATCGATGCACGGCCACGGCCATATCCCGGCGCCCGCGGCCACCGCCGCGCCGGCCGCCGCCGGGCAGCATCCGCACCATCCCTCCACTTCCTCCACCGGGGCCTGAGGCAATGTCCGAAGCCGTGACCAAGTTCCTGTTTGGCCGCCTGACGCTGGAGGCCATTCCCTATCACGAGCCGATCCTGCTCGGCACTTTCGCGATGGTCGCGCTCGGCGGCATCGCGCTGGTCGGCGCGCTCAGCTATTACAAATTGTGGAATTACCTGTGGCGCGAGTGGTTCACCACCGTCGACCACAAGCGGATCGGCATCATGTATCTCGTGCTCGGCACGGTGATGCTGCTGCGCGGCTTCGCCGACGCGATCATGATGCGGCTGCAACAGGCGATCGCCTTCAACGGCAGCGAGGGCTACCTCCCGGCGCACCATTATGATCAGGTGTTCACCGCGCACGGCGTGATCATGATCTTCTTCGTCGCGATGCCGTTCGTCACCGGGCTGATGAACTATATCGTCCCGCTGCAGATCGGCGCGCGCGACGTGTCTTTCCCGTTCCTCAACAATTTCAGCTTCTGGATGACCACCGCGGGCGCGATCCTGGTCATGATGAGCCTGTTCGTCGGCGAATTCGCGCGGACCGGCTGGCTGGCGATGGCGCCCTTGTCGGGGCTCGATTACTCGCCCGATGTCGGGGTCGATTATTACATATGGGCGCTGCAGATCGCGGGCGTCGGCACCTTGTTATCCGGCGTCAATCTGATCGCGACGATCGTCAAGCTGCGCGCGCCGGGGATGACGCTGATGAAGATGCCGGTGTTCACCTGGTCGGCGCTCGTCACCAACGTGCTGATCGTCGCCGCTTTCCCGGTGCTCACCGCGGTGCTCGCGCTGCTCGGCGCCGATCGCTACCTCGGCACGCATTTCTTCACGAACGAAGCGGGCGGCAACCCGATGATGTACGTGAACATGATCTGGATCTGGGGCCACCCGGAGGTCTACATCCTCGTCCTCCCGGCGTTCGGCGTGTTCAGCGAGGTCGTCTCGACCTTCTCGAGCAAGCGGCTGTTCGGCTACACCTCGATGGTCTACGCCCTCATCGTCATCTGCATCCTCTCCTACCTCGTGTGGCTGCACCATTTCTTCACGATGGGGTCGGGCGCGACGGTCAACAGCTTCTTCGGCATCACGACGATGATCATCTCGATCCCGACGGGGGCGAAGATCTTCAACTGGCTGTTCACGATGTACCGCGGGCGCATCCGCTTCGAGCTGCCGATGATGTGGTCGATCGCGTTCATGCTGACCTTCGTCATCGGCGGGATGACCGGGGTGCTGCTCGCGGTGCCGCCCGCCGATTTCGTGCTGCACAATTCGCTGTTCCTCGTCGCCCACTTCCACAATGTCATCATCGGTGGGGTGCTGTTCGGGATGTTCGCGGGGATCAATTACTGGTGGCCCAAGGCGTTCGGCTTCAAGCTCGATCGCACATGGGGGCTGGTTAGCTTCTGGAGCTGGGTGATCGGCTTCTGGGTGGCGTTCACCCCGCTCTATATCGTCGGGCTGATGGGGGTGACGCGCCGGTTGCGCACCTTCGAGGATCCGTCGCTGCAGATCTGGTTCGTCATCGCCGCGGTCGGCGCCGGGATCATCGCGATCGGCATCGCCGCCTTCCTGATCCAGATCGCGGTCAGCATCCGCAACCGCGAGGCGCTGAAGGACGTCACCGGCGATCCGTGGCACGGTCGCACGCTCGAATGGTCGACCTCGTCGCCGCCGCCCGACTATAATTTCGCCTTCACGCCGGTGATCCACGATCTCGACGCGTGGGACGATATGAAGGCCAAGAACCAGATGGCGCCGACGCAGGGCTGGCTCGACATCCATATGCCCCGCAACACCGGCGCGGGCGTGATCCTCGCCGGGCTGTCGATGATCGTCGGGTTCGGGCTGATCTGGCACATCTGGTGGATGGTCGGGCTGGGGATGCTCAGCGTGATCGGCTACGCGATCTTCCACAGCTTCGATTACGATCGCGATTTCAACATCCCGGCGGCCGAGGTCGCCGCGACGGAGACCGCGCGCCTCAAGGCGCTGGCGGCAGCAGGGGCCTGAACCATGGCGCATAGCAACCCCACCGCCGCCGCCCCAATGACCGAGGGCGCCACCCCGATCTATTGGGAGACCGAGCCGCATCATCACGAGAGCGGGTCGAGCACGATGCTCGGCTTCTGGCTCTACATCATGAGCGACTGCCTCATCTTCGCGATGCTGTTCGCGTCGTGGGGCGTCTATGGCCGCAGCTTCGCGGGCGGCCCGACCAGCCACGAATTGTTCGATCTGAAGCTGGTTGCGGTCAACACCGCGCTGCTGCTGTTCTCGTCGATCACCTACGGCTTCGCGATGATCGCCGCGCACGAGCAGCGCAAATCGGCGGCGTTGCGGTGGCTGCTGGTCACGCTGCTGTTCGGCCTCGGCTTCCTCGGAATCGAATTGTTCGAGTTTTCGGAGCTGATCCACGAGGGCGCGGGGCCGGGGCGCTCGGCGTTCCTGTCGAGCTTCTTCGCTTTGGTCGGCACCCACGGGCTGCACGTCTTCTCGGGCTCGATCTGGCTCGTCACCTTGATGGTGCAGGTCGCGCGCAAGGGGCTGATCCCTGCCAATGTCCGGCGGCTGGAATGCCTGTCGCTGTTCTGGCACTTCCTCGACGTCGTGTGGATCGGCGTCTTCACCTTCGTCTATCTGCTGGGGTCGATGGCATCATGAGCGCGCACGAAAACGACAGCGGTGCGCCGCACGGCACGCGGCGCGATTACGTCACCGGCTTCCTGCTGTCGGTGGTGCTTACCGCCATCCCGTTCGGGCTGGTGATGAGCGGGGTGATCGCCGATGCCCGCGTCACCGCCGCGATCATCGCCGGGCTGGCGATGGTGCAGATCGTCGTCCACATGGTCTATTTCCTCCATATGAACGCGCGGTCCGAACACGGCTGGACGCTGATGGCGTTGATCTTCACGGTGGTGATCGTGGTGATCGTGCTGGCGGGGTCGCTGTGGGTGATGTTCAACATGAACCATTATATGATGCCGCAGATGGCGCCGCCCGCGGCGCATGGCGCGCCGCCGATGGATATGGGCGGGATGTGAAGGGCGTCGCCGCGCGAGCGCTGACCATTGCGGCGATCCTGGGGTTCGTCGCGCTCGGCATCTGGCAGCTCGAACGGCGGACGTGGAAGCTCGCGCTGATCGAGCGCGTCGATGCGAAGCTGGCGGCGGCCCCGGTGGCGGCCCCGCCGGCGAGCAAGACGCTGACCGAGGATGACGCCTACACCCGCGTCACCGCCAGCGGCCGCTACCTCCCGGGGCATGATGTCTATGTCCAGGCGCTGACCGCGCTCGGCGGCGGCTATTGGGTGATGACCCCGCTCGATACCGCAAACGGGCGCATCCTGATCAACCGCGGCTTCGTCCCCGCCGACATGCGCGGCCGCGCGCCGCCTGCCGCCGGGCCGGCGACGGTGACCGGGCTGATCCGGCTGAGCGAGCCGGGCGGGGGCTTCCTGCGGTCCAACGATCCCGCCGCCGGGCGCTGGTATTCGCGCGACGTGGCGGCGATCGCCGCGGCGCAGCGGCTCGGCGCGGTCGCGCCGTGGTTCATCGACGCGGGGCCGAACGGCAGTGACTGGCCGCGCGGCGGGCTGACCGTCGTCGCCTTCCGCAACGCGCATCTCAGTTATGGGCTGACCTGGTTCGCGATGGCCGCGCTGCTTGCTGTGCTGGCATGGCGCGCGATGCGAAAGCGCGCTCGGTGACGGCATTTGCGGGCCGCGAGGATGCCGCGCGGCGCAACCTGCTGCTGCTTGTGCTGCTGCGCTGGCTTGCGGTGGGCGGGCAGCTCGCGACGATCCTGCTGGTCGAGTTCGTCCTCGATATCCGGCTGCCGCTGTTCCCGATGCTCGCGACGCTCGGCGGGCTGGTCGCGCTCAATCTGCTCCAGCTCGCCTCGGTCCGCTTCCGCTCGGTCAGCAACGGCGAATTGCTCGGCGCACTGCTGATCGACGTCGCCGCGCTCACCGTCCAGCTCGCTTTGTCGGGCGGGGCGACCAATCCGTTCATCACCTTGTTTCTGCTGCAGGTCGTGCTCGGCGCGGTGCTGCTCGAAGCGTGGTCGAGCTGGCTGCTCGTCGCGGTGACCAGCGCGGCCTTTGCCCTGCTCACCGTCGTCCACCACCCGCTGCCGCTGCAGCCCGGCTTCGTCAGCCATCTGTCGGTGGCCTATAAGGCGGGAAGCTGGTTCAGCTTCGTCCTCGCGGCGGTGCTGGTGGTGGCGTTCGTCACCCGTATCGCGCGCAACCTGCGCGAGCGCGACGCGCATCTCGCGACGATGCGCCAGCGCGCGACCGAGCAGGAGCATATCGTGCGGATCGGCCTCCTCGCGAGCGGCGCGGCGCATGAGCTCGGCACCCCGCTGGCGACCTTGTCGGTCGCGCTCGGCGACTGGCGCCGCGAGGCGCACGACCCGGCGCTCGCCGCCGAGGTGGCGGAGATGGAGGCGGAGGTCGCGCGCTGCAAGGAAATCCTCGCGGGCATCCTGTTCGCCGCGGGCGAGGTGACCGGCGAGGCGCCCGCACGCACCACCTTGCGCCGCTTCGTCGGCGGGATCGTCGAGCGCTGGGGGCGGCCCGAGCTGGTGACGTTGGTCGACGGGCTTGCCACTGATCCGCCGATCGTCGCCGATCGCGCGCTGGCGCAGACGCTGATCAACCTGCTCGACAATGCGATCGAGGCGGGGGCGTCGGGGGTTACGTTGCTGCTCGAACTGGTCCGTGACGCCGCGGGCGAGGCGGATATCCTGATCACCGCGCGCGACGACGGGCGCGGCTTTCCGCCCGCCTTCCTCGAAACCATCGGGCGGCCGTATCAGAGCAGCAAGGAGCGGCGCGGCGCGGGGCTGGGGCTGTTCCTCGCCGCCAATGTGCTGCGGACGCTGGGCGGCGCGCTGGAGGCGCGCAACGATCCGCACGGCGGCGCATTGGTCACCTTGCGCATCCCGCTCGCCGCGCTGGCGCTGGAGGAAGGACGATGACCGAACGGCGGCTGCTGATCGTCGAGGATGACGCGGTGTTCGCGCGCACGCTGGCGCGCTCGTTCGAGCGGCGCGGCTATCGTGTCGCGGTGCTCAACGCGCCCGACGGGCTGGAGCAGGTGGCGCGCGATTTCGCGCCCGATCATGCGGTGGTCGATCTGCGGCTCGGTGGCGGCGCCTCGGGGCTGACCTGCGTGCAGATGCTCCACGCGCTCGATGCGACGATGCGGATCGTGGTGCTGACCGGTTTCGCCAGCATCGCCACCGCGGTCGAGGCGATCAAATTGGGCGCGACCAATTACCTGACCAAGCCCGCCAATACCGACGATATCGAGGCCGCCTTCGCGCGGGTCGACGGCGATCCCGACGCCGACATCGCCACCCGCACGACGAGCATCAAGACGCTCGAATGGGAGCATATCCACCAGACGCTGGTGGATACCGATTTCAACATCTCCGAAGCCGCGCGCCGCCTCGGCCTCCACCGTCGCACCTTGGCGCGGAAATTGGAGAAGCGGCATATTTAATGCCGTCATCCCAGCGGAAGCTGGGATCTCGGCCGCAGGGGCGCGATTTGCGGCACGCGGCCCCAGCTTTCGCTGGGGCGACGGTTCGTTAAAAGGCCGCGATCCCCGTAATCGCCCGCCCGAGGATCAGCGCGTGGACGTCATGCGCGCCCTCATAGGTGTTGACCGTCTCGAGGTTCATCAGGTGGCGCATCACCTGATATTCGCCGGAAATGCCGTTGCCGCCGTGCATGTCGCGGCTCATCCGCGCGATATCGAGCGCTTTGCCGACATTGTTGCGCTTGACGATCGAGATCATCTCCGGCGCGAACTTGCCCTCGTCCATCAGCCGCCCGACGCGCAAGCTCGCCTGCAGCCCGAGCGCGATCTCGGTCTCCATATCGGCGAGCTTCTTCTGGTAGAGCTGGTTGGCGGCGAGCGGACGGCCGAACTGGTTGCGATCGAGGCCATATTGCCGCGCGGCGTGGAAGCAGAATTCGGCCGCGCCCAGCGCCCCCCACGAAATCCCGTAACGCGCGCGGTTGAGGCAGCCGAACGGCCCCTTCAGCCCCTGCACCTCGGGGAGCAGCGCCTCGTCGCCGACCTCGACCTCGTCCATCATCACCATCCCGGTGATCGACGCGCGCAGCGAAAGCTTGCCCTCGATCTTCGGCGCGGAAAGCCCCTTCATGCCCTTTTCGAGCACGAAGCCGCGGATGCCCCCGCCGTGCGCGTCGGACTTGGCCCAGATCACGAACACATCGGCGATCGGCGCGTTCGAGATCCACGTCTTGCTGCCCGAGATGCGATAGCCGCCGTCGGTCTTGACCGCGCGGGTCTTCATCCCGCCCGGATCGGAGCCGGCGTCGGGCTCGGTCAGCCCGAAACAGCCGATCCATTCGCCGCTCGCCAGCTTGGGCAGATACTTACGCTTCTGCTCCTCCGAGCCATAGGCATAGATCGGATACATCACGAGGCTCGACTGGACGCTCATCATCGAGCGATAGCCCGAATCGATCCGCTCGACCTCGCGCGCGACAAGGCCGTAAGCGACGTAGCTCGCGCCGACCCCGCCATATTCTTCCGGCACCGTCGGGCCGAGCAGCCCGAGCTGCCCCATCTCGCGGAAGATCGCCGGATCGGTCACTTCTTTGGCGAAAGCATCGATGATCCGCGGCGCCAGCCGGTCCTCGGCATAGGCGCGCGCGGTATCGCGCACCATCCGCTCGTCGTCGGTGAGCTGCTCGTCGAGCAGGAAAGGATCGGACCAATCGAACGCGCCCATACCGGCCATCATCATCTCTCCTCAGAGGCTGAGGCGCGGCTTCGCGGGAATGGCGCGGCTTGTCCAGTGGTCAGCCGAGTTCGTGGGCGTATTTCGGCTGGTCGATCGCGAGCGAATCGAGCGCGCAGGCCTTCATATGCGCGATCAGCGCGGGGTCGTCGGGGGCGATCTCGCCGGCGCGGATCATCTCGGTGAGCCGCCGGTCGAGCGCGTCGCGCGTGCCGTCGCCGCCGGTCAGCGCGCGCAGCCGCTCGACCGCGCGGGCGTCGGCGGCGGGGCCGAGCGCCATGTCGCGCGCTGCGATCTCCAGCGCGTTGCGCGCGACGCGCAGGGCAAAGCCGCTCGCGCTGCCGTCGACCGGCAGCCAGCGCGCGACGCCCTCCACCAGCGCCTGTGCGGTCGGGTGGGTGATCATGAAGCGCTCCGTTCGATGATCGCGACGATATCGGTCTCGGTCTCAGAAAGCCGCCGCCCGATCACCGCACGTTCGGGGCCTGCGGAAGGGTCGGCGGCCCAACGCGCGTGCATCATCGTCGTCATCACTCCCCATTTGAGGCTGCCGAGCATCTGCCAGAAATCGACGCGTGCGACGTCGATCGGCGCGCCGCCCGCCTCGACATAGCCCGCGAGCAGATCGTCGAGATCGCCAAATCCGCCGACGCGCTTCCCCGGCTGGCCGAAGCGCCAGCTGTTGCAGCAAATCCAGCCGATATCCTCCGCCGGATCGCCGACATGCGCCAATTCCCAGTCGAGCACCGCGGCAAGCCCGGTTTGGGCGTCGACCATTATATTGCCGTTGCGGAAATCGCCGTGGACCAGCGTGAGCGCGCCCGCCGTCGGCACGCGTCGTTCGAGCCAGCGGAACGCAGCCTCGATCGTCGGCCGCACCAGCCCCGAGGCGCGCCATGTCTCCTCATAACCGCTGAGCGTCGCGCGCACGTCGAGCGTCTCGACCCCGGCGACCGGCGGCGTGGCGTGAATCCGCGCCAGCGCCGCCCCGCATTGCCGCGCCAGCACCGCGCGCGCCGGGGCAAAAGCCGGGTCGGTGGCGATGCGCTTGCCCAGCGTCTCGCCCGAGACGCGCGCCATGATATAGGCCTCGCCCAGCCCGTCGGGCTCGCTGCAGATATGCACGACATTCGGGGCAGGGACGCCGTTCGCCACCGCGGCGGCGATCAGCTCGGCCTCGATCCGCAGCGGCGGCTTCTTCCCCGGGTGGCGTGCGAGCGGGGAGGTGCCGCGGCGCAGGATTAGCGGGATCGCATCGCCCGCCGCTGGCACCGCGGAAAATGCCCATGTCTCCATGCTCGCGCCGCCGGTCAGCCGCGTCAGCCCGTTGATCTCGGCGCCGTCTCCGGCCAGTTTCGGCACCAAAGCGGCCAGTCGTTCGGCGATCTCGCTCATTTTTCCCGGTCACTTTTCGCTTGTCGTTTGGCGGCCCGATAATTCACTAAGCATACTAAGTAATTTCGGAGAGGATCAATGGATTTTGCGCTGCCCGAGGATCTGGTCAACTATCTGGCCGAGCTGGACGCCTTCATCGACGCCGAAATCCGGCCACTCGAGGAGGCGGACGACAATATCCGCTTCTTCGATCACCGCCGCGAATGGGCGCGCACCGATTTCGACAATGGCGGCCTCCCGCGCGAGGAGTGGGAGGAGCTGATGCGCGAGGCGAAGCGCCGCGCCGACAAGGCGGGGCATCTGCGCTTCGCCCTGCTCCCCAAATTCGGCGGCAAAGGCGGGTCGAACCTGTGGATGTGCGTGATCCGCGAATATCTCGCGGCCAAGGGGCTGGGGCTGCACAACGATCTGCAGACCGAGCATTCGATCGTCGCCAACAACCCCTTCGCCAAGATGTTCGACGATTTCGGGACCGAGGCGCAAAAGGCCGAATTCATCCCTGGCATGCTCGACGGCAGCAAGCGAATCACCTTCGGGCTGACCGAGCCCGATCACGGATCGGACGCCACTCATATGGCAACCCGCGGGGTGCGCGAGGCGCGTGATGGGGTCGACGGCTGGCTGCTCAACGGCGAAAAGATGTGGACGACCGGGATGCACGTCGCCAGCCATTGCGCCTTGTTCGCGCGCACTTCGGGCGAGGACGGCGCGGCGCGCGGGATCACCTGCTTCCTCGTGCCGGCCGATGCGCCGGGGGTGAAGGTCGAGGAATATCTGTGGACCTTCAACATGCCGACCGATCACCCGCGGGTCAGCTTCACCGATGTGTGGGTGCCCGACAGCGCGATTTTCGGACCCGTCGATAACGGGCTGCCGCTCGCGCAGAGCTTCGTCCACGAAAACCGCATCCGGCAGGCGGCGTCGTCGCTCGGCGCGGCGGTCTATTGCATCGAGGAAGCGGTGCGTTACGCGCGGCAGCGCAAGCCGTTCGGCGAGGATCTGGCGCGCAACCAGGCGATCCAGTTCCCGCTGGTCGAGCTGGCGACCCAGGCCGAGATGCTGCGGCTGCTGATCCGCAAGACCGCGTGGGAAATGGACCAGATGCCCCACCCGGAGGTGGAGAAGCGCATCTCGGACAAGGTCTCGATGTGCAATTACTGGGCGAACCGCTTGTGCTGCGAGGCGGCAGACCGCGCGATGCAGGTCCACGGCGGGATCGGCTATTCGCGGCACAAGCCGTTCGAGCATATCTATCGCCACCACCGCCGCTATCGCATCACCGAGGGCGCGGAGGAGATCCAGATGCGCAAGGTCGCGGCGTTCCTGTTCGGCTATATCGGGCCGCGGCGGCAGGAATTCGCCGACCTTGGGTGGGACGATGTCGATTACCGCGAGGAGAGCCAGATCCGCCCGCGCACCGGCTGGCAGGCGATCGGGAAGCGCGATTGAGTAAAGTATACCACCCCGGCCTTCGCCCGGCTGGAGGGTAGGCGGTCTCCCCAAGCAGGGCTTGCGGCAGCGCAGCGAATCGGCGTAACATATGTTACGGAGAGGTTAGGAGAGACAGGGATGCTCAAGACGCGGTTCACCGAGGCGTTCGGGATCGACTATCCGATCGCGCAGGGCGGGATGCAGTGGGTCGGCCGCGCGCCGCTCGTCGCTGCCGTGGCCAATGCCGGCGCATTGGGGTTCATCACCGCGCTGACCCAGCCGAACCCCGAGGCGCTGGCGAAGGAGATCGCGCGCTGCCGCGACATGACCGACAAGCCGTTCGGGGTGAACCTCACGATCCTGCCGACGATCACCCCGCCGCCCTATGCCGAATATCGCCGCGCGATCATCGAGGGCGGGGTCAAGATCGTCGAGACCGCGGGGTATAAGCCGCAGGAGCATGTCGACGATTTCAAGGCGCACGACATCAAGGTGATCCACAAATGCACCGCGGTCCGCCACGCGCTTTCCGCAGAGCGGATGGGGGTCGACGCGATCTCGATCGATGGCTTCGAATGCGCCGGGCATCCGGGCGAGGATGATATCCCCGGGCTGATCCTGATCCCCGCGGCGGCGAACAAGGTGAAGGTGCCGATGCTCGCCTCGGGCGGGTTCGGTGACGGGCGCGGGCTGGTCGCGGCGCTCGCGCTCGGCGCCGACGGGATCAACATGGGCACGCGCTTCTGCGTCACGCAGGAGGCCGAGATTCCCGAGAGCTTCAAGCAGAAGATGGTCGAGAATGACGAGCGCGCGACCGATCTGATCTTCCGCACGTTGCACAATACCGCGCGGGTGATGAAGAATGCGGTCAGCCAGGAAGTGGTCGCGATCGAGAAGCGCGGCGGGGCGAAGTTCGAGGATGTCCAGCATCTTGTCGCCGGCAAGCGCGGGCTCGCGGCGATGGAACATGGCGATACCGACGGCGGCATCTGGTCCGCCGGGATGATCCAGGGGCTGATCAACGACATCCCCACCGTCAAGGAACTGGTCGACCGGATCGTCGCCGAGGCGGAGGAGATCATCGACGGCCGGCTGGCGCAGATGGTCCACCGTTATGCCGAGGCGGCGCAGTAGGCCGTAGTTTCTCCCCTCCCTTGAACAAGTGAGGGGCGGGGTGGGTTGGTGTGGGAGGGAATCGTCACGCGCGCCTCAAGCCCCATCCACCGCCGGCCCTTCCTTCATCAGGGAGGGGAGAAAGTGGGTCGAATCACTCGGCCCATCCCCCCGTCTGGCGCAGCGCTTCGCCGAGCATCATCGCCGCCGACACCGCGACGTTGAGCGAGCGGAACCCCGGCTGCATCGGTACGCGTACCCGCATGTCGGCGCGATCGTGGACCGTGATCGGCACCCCGGCGCCCTCCGATCCGAACAGCAGGATATCGTCCGTACGGAAGGTCGCCTCGGGCAACGGAATCGCCCCCGTGGTGGTGGCGAGGACGATACGCCCCGGCGCCTGCGCGATGAACGCCGCCCAATCGGCATGGCGCGTCACCGCCACCGCCCCGGCATAGTCCATCCCGGCGCGGGCGAGCGCGCGGTCGCTCCACGGGAAGCCCATCGGCTCGATCAGGTCGACCCCGAGCCCCATGCATGCCGCCAGGCGCAGGATCGTGCCGACATTGCCCGCGATATCGGGTTCGTAAAGAGCGATGCGCATCGTCGGTGCGGATAGCGCCGCGGGCGGGTCGACGGAAGGTGCGAGCGTGAGAGAAGTTCAAGGAAATGCCCGCGCGGGGTTGCGCAAAATGCTGTTGGCAGGCAGGGGGGGCGAGGCTATCAGGCCATCAACTCCGTGGGGACGGGGGCGATGGCGGGCGTGGGAGGAGCAGATCCGACACCGTTCGCCCGCCTGACAGGAAGGGATAAGGGTTAGCGAATGGCGACGGTCGAAGAGGCGATTCCCCCGGGTGCGAACCCGACCCGGTATCATGAGGAAGGTCACGATCCCCGCCGCCGCGATTTCATCAACATCGCTGCCGTGGCGTGGGCCGGGGTCGGCGCGGGCGTCATCGTCCTGCCGCTGATCAACCAGATGAACCCCTCCGCCGACGTGCTGGCGCAGGCGACCACCGACGTCGACCTTTCGAAAATCGCGCCGGGCCAGGCGATCAAGACGATCTTCCGCAAGCAGCCGCTGTTCGTCCGCAATCTCACCCCGGCGGAAATCGCCGAGGCCGATGCGGTGCCGGTGAGCTCGCTGCGCGATCCCCAGACGCTGGAGCAGCGCACCAAGCCGGGCAAGAAGAACTGGCTGATTACTTTGGGGGTCTGCACCCACCTCGGCTGCGTGCCGCTGGGTGCGGGCGAGGGCGAGAATCGCGGGCCGTTCGGCGGCTATTTCTGCCCGTGCCACGGCTCGGCCTATGATACGGCCGCGCGCATCCGCCAGGGGCCGGCGCCGCTCAACCTGCACGTTCCCGATTACACCTTCACGTCTGACACGACCGTCAAGGTCGGCTGAGGTAGCACGCACATGAGCTTTCCCTGGGCCAAGCACTATGAGCCTAAGCAGCCGCTGATGCGGTGGCTCGACGAGAAGCTGCCGTTGCCGCGCCTCGTCTACAATTCGATCGGCGCCGGCTATCCGGTGCCGCGCAACCTCAATTACTGGTGGAATTTCGGCGTGCTCGCCGGGGTGGCGCTGGTGTGCCAGATCATCACCGGCGTCGTGCTGGCGATGCATTATGCGCCGAACGCGCTGGTCGCCTTCGGTTCGACCGAGCATATCATGCGCGACGTCAACGGCGGCTGGTTCCTGCGCTATGCGCACGCCAACGGCGCCTCGATGTTCCTCTTCGTCGTCTATGTCCACATCGCCCGCGGGCTCTATTACGGCTCGTACAAGGCGCCGCGCGAGATGGTGTGGCTGCTGGGCGTGGTGATCTTCCTTCTCATGATGGCCACCGCCTTCATGGGCTATGTGCTGCCGTGGGGCCAGATGAGCTTCTGGGGCGCGCAGGTCATCACCGGCTTCTTCTCGGCGATACCGGGCGTGGGCGAAACGATCCGCGTGTGGCTGCTGGGCGGTTTCGCGCCGGACAATGCCGCGCTCAACCGCTTCTTCTCGCTCCACTATCTGCTGCCGTTCGTGATCGCGGGTGTCATCATCCTGCACATCTGGGCGCTGCACATCCCCGGCTCGAACAATCCGACCGGTGTGGACGTGAAGGGCGAGCAGGATACCGTGCCGTTCCATCCTTATTACACCGCGAAGGACGGCGTCGGCGTCGGCGCATTCTTCCTGGTGTTCGCGCTCCTGGTGTTCTTCGCGCCGAACCTGCTCGGCCACCCGGACAATTATATCGAGGCGAACCCGCTCTCGACGCCGGCGCACATCGTGCCCGAATGGTATTTCCTGCCGTTCTACGCGATCCTGAAGTCGTTCACCTTCAACTTCCTGTGGATCCCGGCGAAGCTGTGGGGCGTGCTGGCGATGTTCGGCTCGATCCTGCTGCTGTTCTTCCTGCCGTGGCTGGATTCGTCGCCGGTGCGCTCGGCCAGCTATCGCCCGAAGTATCGCGTGTTCCTGGGCGTGCTGCTGCTCGACGTGCTGGTGCTCGGCTATGTCGGCGGGGCGGAGCCGATCGCCCGCAACGTGATCATGGGGCAGATCGCGTCGATGTATTACTTCGCGCACTTCCTGATCATCCTGCCGTGGATTTCGCGTTCGGAGCGTCCGCTCCCGCTGCCCACGTCGATCACCGAAGCGGTGCTGGCGAAGCATGGGGAAACCGCGCACGCCGAACCGGCGCTGGCGCACTGAGCCGAACGGGGGACTGATAAGACAATGGTTCGTACCATCGCACTCCTGATCGGCGCGGCGTTCGTGGCGGCCCTCGGCTTCGCGCTGTTCGGCACGATCAAGACCGCCATCACCGATCCGGCGCCCGAATCCGCCGAGCACGTGTTCCACGTTCACCCCGAGGATATCGGGCTGAAATCGGCGGGGCTGCTCGGCAAGTTCGATCTGCAGCAGGTCCAGCGCGGCTTCCAGGTCTACAAGGAAGTCTGCTCGGCGTGCCATTCGCTGAAGTACGTCCACTTCCGCGATCTCACCAAGATCGGCTATTCGGCCGGCCAGGTGAAGGCGATCGCCGAGGCCTGGGTGATCGAGCAGCCGACGATCAACCCGGAGACGGGCGAAGCGGCGACGCGCAAGAACGTGCCCGCCGATCCCTTCCCGTCGCCGTTTGCCAATGAGATCGCCGCGCGCGCCGCGAACAACAATGCGCTGCCGCCCGATCTGTCGCTGATCACCAAGGCGCGCGAGGACGGGTCGAACTACGTCCATGCGCTGCTGATGGGCTATCGCGATCAGCCGGCCGAACTGGTGAAGGATTTCCCCGGCTCGAAGACGCCGAAGGGTCTGCACTACAACCCGGCGTTCGCGAACCTCAACATCGCGATGCCGCCGCCGCTGACCCAGGACGGGCAGATCACCTACGCCGACGGCACCAAGGCGACCAAGGACCAGATGGCGCGCGACGTCGCCGCCTTCCTGACCTGGAGCGCCGAACCGAACCTCGAATCGCGCCACGGCGCGGGGCTGGCGACGGTGGTGTTCCTCGCGATCTTCCTGTTCCTCGTCTGGGGCGCCTATCAGAACGTGTGGCGCGACCAGAAGCATTGAGAATCGCGTTGCCCCTTCGCATGAAGGGGCGGGCAAACCGAGCGGCGGCCGCGGGACCAACCCCACGGCCGCCGCTTCGCGTTTGAGATGAGAGCGAGGCTTCTATCGTCCCGCCCCGGCGCAGGCCGGGGCCCAGTATCGGGCCGGTCGCAACTGGACCCCGGCCTGCGCCGGGGTGGAAAGACGGGCGATCGCGATTGTAGGCGGCATGATCTAGGACCGAAAGAATGGCGAACGACGATCTCAAGGCACTGATCCGCACGATCCCGGATTTCCCCAAGCCGGGCATCCAGTTTCGCGACATCACCACGCTCCTGCTGTCGCCCGCGGGGCTGGCGGCGTGCGTCGAGCGGATGGTCGCGGCGACCGACGGGCCGGTCGATCTGGTCGCGGGGATCGAGGCGCGCGGCTTTCTGTTCGCGGCGGCGCTGGCGGTGCCGCTCGAGGCCGGGGTGCTGCTGATCCGCAAGGACGGCAAATTGCCCGGCGCGACGATCGCCGAGGATTATGCGCTCGAATATGGCCAGGATCGCATCGCGATGCACGCCGATGCGCTCGCGCCGGGCGCGCGGGTGTTGCTGGTCGACGATCTCATCGCCACCGGGGGCACCGCGCGCGCCGCGATCCGGTTGCTGCGCAAGGCAGGGGCGGTGGTGACGCAGGCGCAGTTCCTCGTCGATCTGCCCGATCTCGGCGGCGCGGCGGCGTTGCGTGGCGACGGGCTGCGGGTCGACGCGCTGGTGGCGTTTCCGGGGCATTGAGGGGAGCGCCGCCAGATGCGGCGCTTTCTCTCTCCTTGGGCTCCCGTGAAGGCAGGGACACAAGAAGCGGGGCGAGGCAGATCAGTGGTGCGGGTTGTGCCCGTTGTGTCCGCCGTTTGCATGTCCGCCGCCGGAATGGCCGTCTCGGCGATGAGCGCCGCCGTGCTGGCCCCCGCTCGCGTGGCCGCGACCGGGGTTACCGACATGTGGGCGTGCAGCCGGGGAATGGCCTGCGTTCGGGCGACCGGCGTGCGCTCCATGGCCGAAATCACGCCAGTTCGGCCGCAGATCATGTGAGCGCGCGGGTGAGGTGCCGCCCGGGTGAGTGCGACGAGCGTCGATTCTATTCTGCCAATAGTGGCGCTGGTTGTCGTCCCAATGGTGCGCGCGGCGATGGCGATCCTAGACGTAAACCCCTGTGCCGGGGTAATAATAATTGCCGTACCAGCCCCAGTAAGGCGCGTATCCGCTATAATAACCCGATGCGTAGCCGGCTGAAATGCCGTCATGTCCGTAGCGTTCGGTGCACGCCGCTGCGGCAATGCTTGCGATGCCGATCAACGGCAGCACCGCGATATGCTTGCAATTCATTGCCACTCTCCCGCGCGGCATAAGGATTGTTATTTTGCCGACAATTTTTAATAGCGAGATTGCGCTTAAGCAGGGATGAACTCAGCGTTACAACGCGCGCCGCTGCTTCGCCGCGATGCTGAACGGGAGAGAAAGCGTCAATTCAGCACCGCTTAAGCCGAAAAGGCCCATAACCGCGGCATAGCGGATCGATGCGCGGCGCAATCTCCGCGCGCGACCCCGTGGGAGAAAAGCGATGAATCGCAAGCGCATCGCGCTGTTGGCGCTGATCGGTGCGGCGGGGTTGGGTGTCGCGGCCTGCAATGACGGCTATGGCTATAGCGGCGTCGCGGTCGGTTACGGCCCGAGCTATTATGACGGCTATGGCCCAGGCTATTGGGGCTGGTACGGCGATTATTATTATCCCGGCACCGGCATCTACGTCTACGACCGCTACCGCCGGTCGTATCGCTGGAACGACGACCAGCGTCGTTACTGGCAGGGCAGGGGCGACAGCTATTGGCGCGGTCGCCCCGGCGGCGGTGCGCCGGGCGTCCGCCCCGGCGGTCCGCGCCCTAATTGGCACGATTTCCGCGGCGGCCCGCGCGGCGGCGGCCACGGCGGGCGTCATCCGTAATTAAGGTCGGGTCGCGCCGCTGCCGGTCAGTACCGGCTTCCGGCGCGCGCTCGAAGGCGGACGGTCGGCAGCACCTCCTGCCGGCCGTCCGTCACCTCGATTCTCGCGCCTCAATTCTCATTGTCGGGCCGCGTGCGGATCAGCCCGTTCGAGACCATCGACATCACCGCGACGCCGTCCTGATTGAACACCGTCATGCGGCTCTTGAAGATCCCCATTTCGGGGCGGCTCTGCGAGCGACGCTTCTCGATCACCTCGGTCTCGCAGCGCAACGTGTCGCCGGGATAGACCGGCTTGAGCCAGCGCAATTCGTCCACCCCCGGCGATCCGAGCCCGGCCTGGCGGTGGTTCTTCAGATTCTCGACGACCATCGACATCACCATCGCGCAGGTATGCCAGCCGCTCGCCGAGAGCCGCTCGAAATGCGTCCCGGCCGCCGCCTCGTCGGAGAGGTGGAACGGTTGCGGATCATATTTCTGCGCGAAAGCGACCACTTCCTCGCGCGTCACCGGATAATTGCCGAAGCTCGATTTGGCCCCGACCGCGATATCCTCGAAATATTGCATCCGCTCCCTTTCGCTTATTGCCGCTTCAGCACCCCGCGGAACGGCGCGTCGTCGCCGTCCAGCCCGGTGCCGGCGGGCAGCCCGATGAGATCGCGCAATAAGGGCGCGACATCAACATTGTCGAATATCGGCAATGTCTTGCCCCGCGCGAACGCCGGGCCATTGGCGATGAACAAAGCGCGCATATCGGCCTGTTCATTGTCATAGCCGTGCTCGCCGCGGGTGAAGGGCTTGGCGGGCGCGGTCTTCATCGTCACCCAGCCGTCCTCGGCGAGACAGAAATAGGGCGGGACGCGGACGTTGGCGCCATAATGGAGACGCGCGGGAATCTCCGCCTTGCGCCAGCATTGCAGATGGGCGTGCGGCTTGAGCAATGTCGCCTCCACCGCCTGCTCGTGGCCCGCAACCGGGACGAAGCTGGCATAAGGCCCCGATTCGATGATCCGCGCGTCGGCCGGGCCGATCAGCTGGTCGAGCGCGATCACGCGATTGTTGCTGGTTTCGGCCATGCCGTGATCGGCGACGATCACCAGATTGGCGGGCTGACCCAGCTCGGCGAGCCCCGCGACGAGATCGCCGATCGCGCGATCGACCTCGCCCACCGCCGCGGTCACCTTGTCGCTCGCGGGGCCATATTCGTGCCCGGCGGTGTCCACGGTATCGAAATAGAGCGTCACGAACCCCGGTCGCGTCGCGGCGGGGCGGCGCAACCAGTCGATCACCGCGCGGACGCGATTCTCGTCGGGCATTTGCTGGGTGAATTGCTGCCAGTCGGTCGGGCGGGTGCCGCCGACGACCTTATACGGCCACGCGCTCCCCCGCGTCCCGCCCCAGCCGACCGCAGAGCCGGGCCAGAACATCGCCGCGGTGTGGATGCCGGCCTTTTCCGCGGTCACCCAGATCGGCTCGGCAGTGTTCCACCAGAACGGGTCGTCATTGGCCATCGTGAACAATTCGCCGGGGCGGGCGGGGTCTTCCATATTATTGGCGACGATGCCGTGGCGATCGGGGCGCAGCCCGGTGACCAATGTCCAGTGATTGGGAAAGGTCTTCGACGGGAAGGACGGCCGCATCGCCGCCGACACCCCGCCCGCGGCGAGCCGCGACAGGTTCGGGCTGGCGCCGCGATCGAGATAATCGGGGCGGAAGCCGTCGATCGAGACGAGGATGGTGACCGGCGCGCGCCGCTCCGCCGCCGGTTGCGCGGCAGCGACGGGAGCGGGCGTGGGGGCTGTGGCGCAGCCGCCAAGGGCCACGAGCGCGGCGAGCGCGAGCAAACGAACGATCATAATGAAGCGCTTACGCCCGACAGATGACAGGCGGAAGGCGGAAATCGCGGCGTACCCGAGACGCGCGCTTAAAGCGTTACGGTCCACCCCCCGTTCGCCCTGAGCTTGTCGAAGGGCGTCCTGCCGTTCGTGAGTTAGGGCCGCCCTTCGACAAGCTCAGGGCGAACGGGGGAAGACAGTGAACCTATTAAACGTTGAACCGGAACAGCATCACGTCGCCGTCCTGGACGACATATTCCTTGCCTTCCTGGCGCAGCTTGCCCGCCTCGCGCGCACCGGCTTCGCCGCCGAGCGTGACATAATCGTCATAGGCGATCGTTTCGGCGCGGATGAACCCGCGTTCGAAATCGGTGTGGATCACCCCGGCGGCCTGCGGCGCCTTCGCCCCGGCCTCGACCGTCCAGGCGCGTGCCTCCTTTGGCCCGACGGTGAAGAAGGTGAGGAGATGCAGCAATTTGTATCCAGCGCGGATCACGCGGGCGAGCCCGGTTTCGCCCAGCCCCAGCTCGGCGAGGAACTCGCCGCGATCCTCGACCGGCATCGTCGCGATCTCGGCCTCGATCGCAGCGGAGACGACTACCGCCTCGGCGCCCTCGGCCGCGGCCTTTTCGAACACCCGCGCCGAATGCGCATTGCCGTTGGCGGCATTCGCTTCCTCGACGTTGCAGACGTAGAGCACCGGCTTGGCGGTGAGCAATTGCGCCTGCGCGAAGACCCGCGCTTCCTCCACATCCTTGGGCTGGGTCAGCCGCGCCGGTTTGCCGTCGCGTAGCAGATCGAGCGCCTGGCCGAGCACGCTGGCGGCGATCTTCGCTTCCTTGTCGCCCGACTGGCCCTTCTTGACGAAATTGGGCACGCGCTTTTCGAGGCTTTCGAGATCGGCGAGCATCAATTCGGTCTCGACCGTCTCGGCATCGGCGATCGGATCGACCTTGCCCTCGACATGCGTCACGTCGCCGTCCTCGAAGCAGCGCAGGACGTGGACGATCGCGTCGACCTCGCGGATATTGCCGAGGAACTGATTGCCGAGCCCCTCGCCCTTGGAGGCGCCGCGCACCAGCCCGGCGATGTCGACGAAGGCGAGTTGCGTCTCGATGATCTTGGCCGAGCCCGCAACCGCGGCCAATTTGTCGAGCCGCGGATCGGGGACGCCGACATTGCCGACATTGGGCTCGATCGTGCAGAACGGATAATTCGCGGCCTGCGCCGCCGCCGTTTCGGTCAGCGCGTTAAAGAGGGTGGACTTGCCCACATTGGGCAGGCCCACGATGCCGCAACGGAAACCCATGTTCGTTCCTCAAGGTATAGGGGACGCGGGCGCCGTACAGCCTATGCCCGCGTCGCGCCACCCCGAGGCCCGAGTTTCCTCACCGCCCGCCGTGCGGGTTTTCGCGATGCGGCGCCGGGCGCTGCGGCTCGGGGCGGGGGGCAGGGCGCGATTCCGCGTGTTGCACCGCACGGGCCTGCGCCTGTTGCGCACGGGCGGCTTCGGCCTGCTGGCGACGCTGCGCCATCTCCTGCGCGCGCGCCTGCTGCTGTTCGGCACGCGCAGCCTGCTGTTCGCGCTGCACATTGGCGCGTTCGATGCGGGCCTGCTGCTGCTCGCGTTGCGCCGTTGCACGCTCCGCGCGCATCTGCTGCTCGCGCTCGGCTCGCGCGGCCTGTTGCTCGCGCTGGGCGGCGGCGCGTTCCTGCTGCTGTTGCATCCGCGCGGCTTGCTGCTCGCGTTGCATCGTCACGCGCTCGCTGCGGACCTGCTGGTCCCGCTGCGCACGAGCCGCTTGCTGCTCGCGCTGCGCGACGAGGCGCTGCTGTTGCTGCTGGGCGCGGGCTGCCTGCTGCTCGCGTTGCGCGGCGACACGTTGCTGTTGCTGCTGGATCCGCGCCGCCTGCTGTTCGCGCTGGATCGCCACGCGTTCGGTGCGCGCCTGTTGCGCGCGCTGTGCATTGGCCTGCGCCTGCTGACGCTGCGCGAGGATACGCTCGTTCTGCTGCTGGCGGGCGGCCTGCGCCTGTTGCTGGCGGGCGAGCGCGGCCTGCTGCTGCATCTCGCGCTGCTGCCCGGCCTGGAAGCTGCGCGCCTGCGCCTGTTCGCGCGCGGCAAAGGCGCGCTGCTGTTGCTGCTGCAGCGCCTGCTCGCGCTGGAGCCGCACCGTATTGGCCTGTTGCGCCTGCATCAATTGCTGCTGCTGCTGGCGATGGAGCTGCGCATTGTGCGCGATCAGCGCCCCGGCGGCGACCGCCGCGCCGCCGGCGACGGTGGCGGCAACCGGGGTGAAGCGATGCGGATCGCGCGCCCATGAGGCCTGCTGCCATTGCGCCGGAATTGCGCGTGGCGGCGGCGCGGCGCGGAAGCCCTGCGCCTGCCAGGCGTCGAAACGCTGCTGATCGATGCGGCGGCGCGCCTGCTCGGCCTGCCAGTGGCGTTGCGCGGCGGCATCCTGTTGCGCGTAATTCACCCACAAGGGCTGGCGCGATCGGGCCGCGTCCCAGCGTTGCTGCTGGTTGAAGTAATTGATGCGGTAATTGGTCCAGTTCTGGACGTTGATCGAAATCCGGTCGCCGCGCGACGCACGCCATAGATCGCGCCCGCGGACGAGATAGCGCGAGGCATAGACCACCTGCGGCCCATAATCCTCCCACGGCACGATATCCCCGCCCGCGTCATAGACCACTGCGAGCTGCCCATTGTCATAACCGTAGGAATAATAAGGATCCCGGACGAAATACGGCTGTTCCTCGCCGGGCTGGTAATAATAAGTGCGATAGCCGCCGGAGACCGGCTCGGCGAAGACGAGCGAATCGTCATAGCCCTCCCATGCCCAGGGCTGGACCCCGGCATAGTCGAAGCCGTAATCCGGGGGCGCCTCGCCCAAAGCGTCGGAGAATCGGGAGGCCGCGTCGGCATAGGCATATTCGGCCCCGCGGCGCGGATCGTGCACCCGCACCGTGCGGATCGGGCGGGTGTCGGGCAGCGCGGCGGCGGCCGGCGCGGGGGCTGGGGGCGGCGCGGCGATATCGGTCATCGGCAAGGTCGCGGGCAGCGTCGGCAGCGGCGCGGCGGCGCTTTGGTAGTCGAGCAGCGCCTGATTGGCGTTGGGGGTGCGGTTGCACCCGGCGACGGCGAGCGCGGCAAGCGCCACCGTCGTGCTCAGATGCGAAATGCGAAATCCGGCCATGGCATCACGACTCCATCCATCCCGGTAAGTCGGTTTGGATAACGCATCGGTGATGAACCGGTTCTGGGTCGCCGGTTCATCCGGGAGCAATTTGCCCTCCGCGCCCCGGCCCGGCCTAGCTATAATTGAAGCTGATGCTGATCCGCGGTTCCTTGGCGTCGCTCGGCATCACTTCGTGGCGCAGCCAGCTCTCCCACAGGAACACGCTACCCCGCGCCGGCTCGGCATAGACGAAGGTATCGGGGCGCAAGGGCGCGGCCATCAGCAGCGGCAGCCGCGGGTCCTCCAGCTTGAGCGCGCCCGAACCCGGCGGCACCGCGACGTAGAAGGTGCCCGAAATCGCGCTATGCGGGTGGATATGCCCGCTATGCGTCGCGTGGCGCTGCATGACATTGACCCACAGGCTGTCGAGCCGCAGCCGCCGCCCGCCCAGATCGAGCTGCAATTCCTCCGCAAAGGCCGCGACATGCCGGTCGAGCTTGCGCTTGAGCGCGGCAAAGGCGGGATCGCGCGCCGGCAGGTCGTTGAGCGAGGCATAGCTGGTATAGCCGCGATAGCCGTTGGCACGCGACCACGCCCGGCCCGCGCGATCGTCCTGCGCCAGCTGCAGCGCGGATTGCTCGAGCTCGGCGATCAGCGCGTCATCGTCGATCTGGCCCTCGTAGAACAATGTCGGGAACAAGGCGCGGACCGGCATGATTATTCCCCCAGCCGCAGCGCGACATCGTTCATGAACCGCGCATCGTCGCCCGCGGCGAGCAGCGGCGCCTCCGCCGCGATCGCGCCGAGCAGGTCGCTCAGCGGCTCGATTTCGCTCTTGGCATAATTGCCGAGAACGTGCCCCGTCACGCGATCCTTATGCCCCGGATGCCCGATGCCGATCCGCACGCGGCGGAAATCGGGGCCGAGGTGGCGGTCGATCGAGCGCAGCCCGTTATGCCCCGCGGTGCCCCCGCCGGTCTTCACCTTGACGCGGAACGGCGCGAGATCGAGCTCGTCGTGGAACACGGTCAGCGCGTCGGTGCCGAGCTTGTAGAAGCGCAACGCCTCGCCGACGCTGCGGCCGCTTTCGTTCATGAAGGTCGCGGGCTTCAGGAGCAGGATCTTGTCCGATCCCAGCCGGCCTTCCTGCAGCCAGCCCTGGAATTTCTTGCTCGTCGGGCCGAAGCCGTGCACCTCGGCGATCGCGTCGAGCGCCATGAAGCCGATATTGTGCCGGTGCATCGCATATTGCGGCCCGGGATTGCCCAGCCCCACCCACAATTGCATGATTTCACCCTCCCGACATGAAACGGGCGGGGGACGTTGCCGTCACCCCGCCCGAAACTGGCTATCAACCGAGGCGACGGATTACTCCGCCTTGTCGGCCTCGCCCTCGTCCTCGGCAGCAGCTTCAGCCGCGCCTTCCGACGACTTGAGCGCCGACGGCGCAACGATCGTCGCGATCGTGAAATCGCGGTCGTCGATCGCCGAGGCGGTGCCCTTGGGCAGCGTCACATGCGAGATGTGGATCGATTCGCCCACGTCGAAGCCCTTGAGCGAGATCGTGATCTCGGCCGGGATCTCCGCCGCGTCGCACACCAGCTCCAGCTCGTGGCGAACGATGTTGAGCACGCCGCCCTTCTTCAGGCCGGGCGCGGCTTCCTCATCGGCGAACACCACCGGGACAGCGACCGTCACCTTGGCGTGCGCGCTGATGCGCAGGAAGTCGACATGGACCGGACGATCGGTCACCGGATGGAAATGCACGTCCTTCGGCAGCGTCCGCTCGCCGTTGACCATGATCACCGAGTTCATGAAATGCCCGGTGCCCAGCGCCTTCACCAGCGCCTTCTCCTCGAGGTGAATCGAGGTCGGTTCCTTGTTCTGGCCGTAAATGACGGCGGGGACGCGGCCGTTGCGACGCAGATCACGGGAGGCTCCCTTGCCAACCCGATCACGCGTCTCGGCTGCGAGCGTCAGCGTGTCGCTCATTGCAGTATCTCCGAAACGAATAAGGTTCATCTCCCGCCACGCCTCCAGGGATGACCATGACGGGAAGCCGGCGCGCTTAGCGGGAGATGGGACGAAAATCAACAATGGCGCTTCCACCCCGGCGAAGGGGCACCCCGCAAAGTAATACTTTGCGGGGACCACGAAGGCCCGGGTCCAGCATCGGGCCGGTCGTAACTGGACCCCGGCCTTCGCCGGGGTGGTAACGGATGGTCAGTAGCGAATCCGCACTGCCTTGAGCCTGTAGCGCTGCAGCTGATCCTGCACGCTCCCCGGCCCGGCGAGGTGGCCAGCGCCGACCGCGATGAACACCGTCCCCGGTTTCTTCATCCGCTCGGCGATCCAGCCGGCCCATTGTTTGTTGCGGTTGATCAGCAGTGTCTCGGCCACCTCGGGGGTATCCTTGAGCGAGGCGTTCATCTCCTTGGCCAGCTCGTCCGGCCGCCCGGCCGCCCAGTCGGCGACCATCTTGTCCATATTCTCCTGCGCCTTGGGCAGTTCGTCGATCGTCGAGGCGAGCAAGTCGACCTGTCCTTTGTGCGACAATTTGTCGAACAGCGACATCTGCCCCTCGAAGGTCTCCAGCCCCATCACCTGCTTGTGCTGCGCCTTGGCCGCGCGGGTCAGGATGCCTTCGGGGCCGTTGGCGGGATCATAGCCGAGCTTTTCCAAGGGCAGGATCGACAGGCTGATCGCGGCGAACCACGGCCGCATCCGATCATATTGCGCGAGCGGCAGCCCGTTGTCCTGCAGCGCCTTGGCAAAGGCGGGGCGCTTCTCGGCGGGCAATTGCTCGCTCAGCGTCGGCCCGTCGAGCGCGAACGCCTTGGACAGCACGACCTTCTGCTGCGTCGCCTGATCGGGCTCGACCATTTCGAGCACCAATGTCCCCGATTTGTCGAACGCCTTCTTCACCGCCTCGTCGAACCACGAGAGCCCGGGTTTCAGCACATGGATCGTGCCGAACAGATAGATCGTGGTATCCTTGTCCTTCACCACCCACAGAGCGGGATCGGCATCCTTGGCCGCGACCGGCGCGGGCTGGGCGCAGGCGGGAAGGGCAAAGGCAAGGCCAAGCGTGGCGAATGCGGCGGTGACGGATCGGAACAACGCGGGCTACCTCGTGGCGAGAGCGGGACAATGTGATTTACGCATAGACTTGCCTGTTGGCGAGCCATCCGTCATGGCCCGCGCGCGATGAACACGAGGTCAACAGACGCGCCGCTCTCCTTCCAGGACATGATCCTGCGCCTCCATCATTATTGGAGCGAGCGCGGATGCGTGATCCTGCAGCCCTATGACATGCGGATGGGCGCCGGCACCTTCCACCCCGCCACCACGTTGCGCGCGCTGGGGCCGGAGACGTGGAACGCCGCCTTCGTCCAGCCCAGCCGCCGCCCGACCGACGGCCGCTACGGCGAAAATCCCAACCGGCTGCAGCATTATTACCAATATCAGGTGATCCTGAAGCCGAGCCCGCCCGATCTCCAGCAGCTCTATCTCGGCAGCCTCGCCGCGATCGGGGTGGACATGAGCGTCCACGACATCCGCTTCGTCGAGGACGATTGGGAAAGCCCGACGCTCGGCGCCTGGGGGCTCGGCTGGGAAGTCTGGTGCGACGGGATGGAGGTGACCCAGTTCACCTATTTCCAGCAGATGGGCGGGTTCGATTGCAAGCCGGTGGCGGGCGAGCTGACCTACGGGCTCGAACGGCTGGCGATGTACATCCAGAATGTCGATAACGTGTACGACTTGCGCTTCAACGACGCGGGTGTCAGCTATGGCGACATCTTCCTCGAAAACGAGCGGCAGATGTCGACGTGGAATTTCGAGGTCGCCAATACCGACGCTCTGTTCGATCTTTTCCGCAAGGCGGCGGCCGAATGCGAGAATGCGCTGGCGGCCAAGCTGCCGATCGCGGCCTATGAGCAAGCGATCGAGGCGAGCCATATCTTCAACCTGCTCAACGCGCGCGGCGTGATCTCGGTCGCGGAGCGCCAGGCCTATATCGGCCGCGTGCGCGATCTCGCCAAGGCGAGCTGCGCAGCGTGGATCGAGAAGAACACGCCGCAATGGCAAGAAAAATATCCCGATTGGACCGCGGCGTGACCGATTTCCTGCTCGAACTCCGCTCGGAGGAAATCCCGGCGCGCATGCAGGCCAAGGCGCGCGACGATCTCGCGCGGCTGTTCGCTGCCGAACTCGCGCAATCGGGCATCGCCGCCGCCGCGACGGTGACCTATGCCACCCCGCGCCGCCTCGCGCTGATCCTGCGCGATCTGCCGCACGCGACCGAGGCGGTGCGCGAGGAAGTGAAGGGCCCGCGCAGCTCGGCACCGCCGCAGGCGCTCGAAGGCTTTCTGCGCAAGACCGGGCTGACCCGCGATCAGCTCGAGGAGCGCGACGGGGTGTTCTTCGCGGTGACCGAACGCCCCGGCCGCGCGACTGCCGAGGTGCTCGCCGCGGCGATCCCGGCGGTGATCCGCGCGTTTCCGTGGCCGAAGTCGATGCGCTGGGGCGCGACCTCGCGCTCGACCGAATCGCAGCGCTGGGTGCGCCCGCTGCACGGCATCGTCGCGTTGTTCGGCGGGGAGATCGTGCCGGTCTCGGTCGCCGGGGTGGAGAGCGGGGCGGCGACGCTCGGGCATCGTTTCCATCATCCGGGCGCGATCACGATCGGCTCGGCGGCGGATTATGTCGAGAAACTGCGCGCCGCGCATGTCATCGTCGATCAGGACGAGCGGATGGCGCTGATCCGCACCCGCGCCGCCGCGCTGGCGCGCGAGGCGGGGCTGGAACTGATCGAGGACGAGGGGCTGGTCGCCGAGAATGCCGGGCTGACCGAATGGCCGGTGCCGTTGCTCGGCCGCTTCGATGCGGCGTTCCTCGAAGTGCCGCCCGAAGTGATCCAGCTCACCGCGCGGGTGAACCAGAAATATTTCGTCTGCCGCTCGGCCGACGGGAAGCTCGCCAATGCCTTCGTCTGCACCGCCAATATCGCCGCGAGCGACGGCGGGGCGAAGATCGTTGAGGGCAACCGCAAGGTGCTCGCCGCACGGCTCGCCGATGCGCGCTTCTTCTACGACACCGATTTGAAGGTGCCGCTGGAGGAGCAGGCGAAGAAGCTCGAAAAGATCGTCTTCCACGAAAAGCTCGGCACGGTGGCCGACAAGGTCGAACGCGTCGCCAAGCTGGCGCGCTGGCTGGTGGAAGAAGGCATCGTCGGACCCTCCGGTAACCACCCCGGCGAAGGCCGGGGTCCAGCATCGGGCGGCTCGCAACTGGACCCCGGCCTTCGCCGGGGTGGTGAGGAGGGGCGCGCGGCACTCGCCGACATGGCCGAACGCGCCGCGCGGCTGGCCAAGGCCGATCTCGTCACCGGGATGGTCGGCGAATTCCCCGAGCTTCAGGGGCTGATGGGCGGCTATTACGCCGCCGCGCAGGGCGAACCGCGCGCGGTCGCCGAGGCGATCCGCGATCACTACAAGCCGGTCGGGCAGGGCGATTATGTGCCGACCGCGCCGGTGACGGTGGCGGTGTCGTTGGCGGATAAGCTGGATACGCTGGCGGCATTTTTCTACATTGCGGAAACGCCGACCGGTTCCCGTGATCCGTTCGCGCTACGGCGTGCCGCACTGGGAGCGATCCGCCAAATCACCGAAGAGCGCCTGCGCCTGCGACTTCTGCCTATTTTGGAAAGGCAGATGGAGTTGGTTCAGCTTTCGGTTGAGGGCGTTGAACGAAAGCGGCTCGAGAAATTGCGCGAGCAAGCTGAAGTCGAATCTGAAACGCTTGTCATCACCGTCGGACGCTCGACGAAGAAGCACCCGACGAGCAGTGAAGAGTTCGATAGTTGTGCGTGGTTGCTCCTCGATTTCTTCGCCGACCGTCTCAAGGTCCAGCAACGCGAAGCCGGCGTGCGCCACGACCTCATCGATGCGGTATTCGCGCTCGGCGGCGAGGACGATCTCGTCCGCCTGCTCGCGCGCGTCCACGCGCTGCAATCGTTCATCGGCACCGACGACGGCGCCAACCTGCTCGCCGGGTACAAGCGCGCCGCGAACATCCTCAAGAAAGAGGGCGTCGAAACCGCAGAGTGGAAGCCGCTCAGCTACACCCCCGAATCCGATGAGGCGGCGCTGATCGCGGCGCTCGATGCGGCTGAGCCGGCCGCCGCCGATGCGGTGGCGAATGAGGATTTCGAGGCGGCGATGGCCGCGCTCGCCACGTTGCGCGCGCCGATCGATGCCTTCTTCGAGACGGTGACGGTCAATGACGCCGATCCCGCCAGGCGCGACGCTCGCCTCGCGCTGCTTGCGCGGGTCCGTGCTGCAGTGCACAGCGTCGCCGATTTTTCGCGAATCGAGGGATAACGCTGCCGCCGCGCCGCTTATTTCGACATATTTTTTCGCGCCCGCCGCGAAACAGGCACTTAGAGGGTTGATCATGACGCAATACGTCTATCGGTTCGGTGGTGGTGTTTCCGATGGGGGCAAGGGCGACAAATTTCTGCTCGGGGGCAAGGGCGCCAATCTGGCGGAAATGGCCTCGATCGGCCTGCCCGTCCCGCCGGGCTTCACCATCTCGACCGAGATGTGCACGCGTTATTACGAGGACGGCGAGCAATTCCCCGACTCGCTGCGCGAGGAAGTCGCCAAGGGCATCGCGCATATCGAGGCGGTGACCGGCAAGAAATTCGGCGATGCCTCGGCCGACGGCGCCGGGCCGCTGCTCGTCTCGGTCCGCTCGGGCGCGCGCGTGTCGATGCCGGGGATGATGGATACCGTGCTCAACCTCGGGCTCAACGACGCGACCGTCGAGGGGCTGGCCAAGGTGTCGGGCGACGAGCGTTTCGCGTGGGACAGCTATCGCCGCTTCATCCAGATGTATTCGGACGTGGTGCTCGAACTGGATCACGGCGCGTTCGAAGAGGCGCTCGAGATCGCGAAGGAAGACAAGGGCTTCACCCTCGATACCGAGATGGGCGCGGCCGATTGGAAGGCGCTGGTCGCCGAATATAAGCGGCTCGTCGAGGCGGAATGGGGCAAGCCCTTCCCGCAGGACGTCCATGATCAATTGTGGGGCGCGGTCGGCGCCGTGTTCGGTTCGTGGCAGTCGGAGCGCGCCAAGGTCTACCGCCGGCTCAACGACATTCCGGGCGACTGGGGCACCGCGGTCAATGTCCAGGCGATGGTGTTCGGCAATATGGGCGACACCTCGGCGACCGGGGTGGCGTTCACCCGCGATCCCTCGACCGGCGACAATGCCTATTATGGCGAATTCCTCATCAACGCGCAGGGCGAGGACGTGGTGGCGGGGATCCGCACGCCGCAATATCTGACGCTTGCCGCGCGCGAGGCCGCAGGGGCCAAGGCCGCCTCGATGGAAGAGGCGATGCCGACGGTCTATGCCGAGCTCGCCGCCGTCTTCGACCGGCTCGAAAACCATTATCGCGACATGCAGGACATCGAGTTCACCGTCGAGGCGGGGAAGCTGTGGATGCTCCAGACGCGCTCGGGCAAGCGCACCGCCAAGGCCGCGCTCAAGATCGCGGTCGAGATGGCCGACGCCGGGTTGATCACGCGCGAGGAAGCGATCGCGCGGGTCGATCCGCAGGCGCTCGATCAGTTGCTCCACCCGACGCTCGATCCCGAAGCGACCCGCGACGTGTTGACCAAGGGGCTGCCCGCCTCGCCGGGCGCGGCGAGCGGCGCGGCGGTGTTCGACGCCGATACCGCCGAGCGCTGGGCGGCGGACGGCAAGGCGGTGATCCTGCTGCGCACCGAAACCTCGCCCGAGGATATCCACGGCATGCATGCGGCGAAGGGCATCCTCACCGCGCGCGGCGGGATGACCAGCCACGCCGCGGTCGTTGCGCGCGGCATGGGCCGTCCCTGCGTTTCGGGCGCGGGCGCCTTGTCGATCGATGCCAAGGCGAAGATCGCGCGGGTCGGCGGGCGCGAGGTGAGGGAAGGCGAGATCGTCACGATCGACGGCACCACCGGCGAGGTGATGGCGGGCGAGGTCGCGACGATCCAGCCCGAGCTGGCCGGCGATTTCGGCACCTTGATGGAATGGGCCGATGCGGTGCGCCGCCTCAAGGTCCGCGCCAATGCCGAAACCCCGCTCGATTGCCGCACCGCGCGCGATTTCGGCGCCGAAGGGGTGGGGCTGTGCCGCACCGAGCATATGTTCTTCGACGCTGCGCGGATCACCGCGGTGCGCCAGATGATCCTCGCCGCCGACGAGGCCGGGCGCCGCGTCGCGCTGGACAAATTGCTGCCGGAACAGCGCAAGGATTTCATCGAGATCTTCGAGGTGATGGCCGGCTTGCCGGTGACGATCCGGTTGCTCGATCCGCCGCTCCACGAATTCCTGCCGCATGAGGAAGCCGAATTCGCCGAGGTCGCCGCGGCGGCCGGGGTCGATGTCGAGACGCTCAAGCGTCGCGCGGCCGAGCTGCACGAATTCAACCCGATGCTCGGGCATCGCGGGTGCCGGCTCGGGGTGACCTATCCCGAAATCTACGAGATGCAGGCGCGCGCGATCTTCGAGGCGGCGCTCGACGTCGCCGCCAGGTCCGGCCAGGCGCCGATCCCCGAGGTGATGATCCCATTGGTCGCGACCAGGCGCGAGCTGGAACTGATGAAGGCGGTGGTCGATCGCACCGCGCAGGCGGTGTTCGCCGAGCGCGGCGCCAAGGTCGATTATCTCGTCGGGACGATGATCGAATTGCCGCGCGCCGCGCTGCGCGCCGCCGAGATCGCCGAGGCGGGCGAATTCTTCTCGTTCGGCACCAATGATTTGACCCAGACCACGCTCGGGGTCAGCCGCGACGATGCCGCGCGCTTCCTGACGACCTATGTCGAAAAGGGCATTTACGCCAAGGACCCGTTCGTCAGCCTCGATGTCGAGGGCGTCGGCGAACTCGTCCAGCTTGCCGCCGAGCGCGGGCGCTCGACCCGGCCGGGGATCAAGCTCGGCATCTGCGGCGAACATGGCGGCGATCCGGCGTCGATTGCGTTCTGCGAGACGGTGGGGCTGGATTACGTGTCCGCCTCGCCCTATCGTGTGCCGATCGCGCGGCTGGCGGCGGCCCAGGCGGCGCTGAGAAAATAAGGCCGCACGACGTAAGGAGCGCCGCATGAAGCCTTTGGTCCGCTATCTCGTCCTGGGTGTCGTGGGCGTGGTGGCGGGGCTGGGCAGCGCGATCTACACCGTGCGCGCCGGCGCGCTCGGCTCCAACGTGCAGATCGGCCCGTGGACGACGGGGATGGATTTCGGCACCGCCGACCAGAGCATGCGTACCCGCGCGGTCGTCGCGCTGCGCGGGCTGCTCGCGCTCCCGGCGCGCGAGGCGCGTTATTACACCGCGAGCGTCGACGACGCCGGACGGCCGCTCAACGGGCGGTGCAGCTATCGCATCACCGGCGGGCAATTGCCGGGGCGGTGGTGGAGCCTGACCTTGTATGACAGCGCCGGCTATCTCACCGGCGGCGGCCCCTATTCGGTGGAAAGCGCGGCGATTCCGGCGGAAAATCAGGCGCGCTGGACGGTGCTCGTCTCGCCGGTACGCCAGCAGGGGCTGTGGCTTCCGACCGCGGGGCTCAAGCATTTCGACCTGACCTTGCGCACCTATCTCCCGCCCGACGAGGGCAGGACCAACCCGGCGCGCGACCAATTACCCAGCATCCGGCAGGAGGCATGCTCATGATGCAGCGCTGGATCGGGCCGCTGATCGTCGGGGTGGTGCTGGCGATCGCCGCTTATTTCGTCACGCTTTCGCGCAGCCCGCAGACCCTGATGTCGGCGGCGGTGTCCCGGATGGAAAGGCTCGGCGGGATCAACACCTTCGGGCATATGCCGCTCGCGACGGACAAATCGCGCGCGGTGGTGCGGCCGAGCCCGGATCTCGCTTATTCGGCCTGCCCGTTCGATCTGTCGAAGGGGCCGCTGGCGATCAGCGTCGTGCCGGTCCCGGCGAATTACTGGTCGCTGTCGGTGTTCCAGGCCAATACCGACGTCGCGTTCGTCCGCAACAATATCGAGGGGCGCGGCCAGCCGATGCAGGTCGTCGTCGCGCAGGAGGGGCAGGCGACCCCGGCGGGCGCGGCGGTGGTGCGGGTGAAGGGCGGGCGCGGCGTGGCGCTGATCCGCATCCTCGTCGACGATCCCGCGCGCTTCCCCGCGATCGACGCGGCGCGGCGCGGATCGAGCTGCAAGGCGATCGCGGCGGGGTAGTTCCTTGTATCCCCGCGAAAGCGGGAATCCAGGGGCCAAGAGCTTCAACGCCGTAGGGGCTCCTGGATCCCCGCCTTCGCGGGGCCACAAGGTGACGGTTGCGGCTTAACCCCGCTCGCGCGCCTGCTTATAGGTGCCGAGCACGCGCAGCCATTTGGAGTGGAAGCCCAATTCCTCCATCGCGCGATCGAACGCCTCGTCGCCCGGGCGGCCCACCACATCGGCGTAGAATTCGGTCGCGGCGAAGCTGCCGCCGCGTTGATAGCTTTCCAGCTTGGTCATATTGACCCCGTTGGTCGCGAACCCGCCCATCGCCTTGTAGAGCGCGGCGGGGATGTTCTTCACCTCGAAGATGAAGGTCGTCATCCACGGCCCGTCGCCCACCGCCGGGCGCCCGCCGCGTGCGAGGATCACGAAACGCGTCGTATTGTGATCGGCATCGGCGATATCGTTGGCGAGCAGCTTGAGCCCGTAGATATCCGCCGCCGGGGGCGGGGCGAGCGCGGCGGTGGTCGCCTCGCCGATCTCCGCCACCATCGCGGCGGCGCCGGCGGTGTCGGGATAGGCGAGCGGCTGGATATCGTGCGCCTTGAGCCAGTGGCGGCATTGCCCGAGCGCCTGCGGATGGCTCATCGCCTCGCGCACCTCGTCGCGCGTGCCCAGCCCCATCAGCGCGTAGCGGATCGGCAGGAAATGCTCGCCGGTGATCACCAGCCCCGATTCGGGGAGCAGGAAGTGGATGTCGGCGACGCGGCCGTGCAGCGAATTTTCGATCGGGATGATCGCATGCGCGGCGCGGCCTTCCTTCACCGCGTCGATCGCATCCTCGAACGCGAAGCACGGCAGCGGCAATCCGTCGGGAAAGGCTTCCCGCGCCGCGACATGGCTGTTGGCGCCCGGCGCGCCCTGAAAGGCGACCGCGCGCTCGGGATCGGCGGCGGCGGCCGCGGTCATGGCGGCGACGATCGGGCGGGCGGGGGCGGCGAAATTCTCCATCGCGGCGCGCGTTAGCGGAGGTTTGTTTCGGACGCAAAGCGCCGCTTGCGGTCGCTGGCGGGCTTTTCTATGGGGTTCGAGATAAATTTCAGGGGCGGTTTCGCGATATGAATGATCGTAACAACACCATTGCGGGCTGGGTGCTGGCGGCGTGTGGCGCTGCGCTGGGGTTGTCGATCGTCGGCGGGATGATCTTCCATTCCGAACATGTCGAGAAATTCGGCTATCCGGTCGAAGCGGCCGACGACACCGGCGGCGCCGGCGGTGAGGCCGCGGCGGTGCCGATCGCGGCGCTGCTGCCCAAGGCGGACGCGGCCAAGGGTGCGGAAGTGTTCAAGAAGTGCGCCGCTTGCCACACCGTCAATCAGGGCGGCGCGAACGGCATCGGCCCGAATCTCTATGGCACGCTGGGCGAGGGCGTTGCCGAGGGCAAGGCGGGCTTCGCTTTCTCCGACGCGCTCAAGAAGGTCGGCGGCAAGTGGGACTTCGACAAGATGAACGCGTGGCTCACCAGCCCGCGTAAGTTCGCCCCCGGCACCAAGATGACCTTCGCCGGCCTGTCCAAGCCGGAGGATCGCGCCGACGTGATCCTGTATCTCAACACCCAGGGCTCGAACCTGCCGCTGCCGGCCGCGCCGGCTGCCGACGCCAAGGCCGATGCGGGCAAGGCGGGGGCCGCGCCGGCCAATGCCGCGGCGCCGGCCGAGGCGGGTGCCGCGCCCGCCAATGCGGCTGCGCCGGCCGCCGAATCGGCTGCGCCTGCTAAGAAGTAAGCGCCCGCGCGAAAATCCGGTGTCCCCGCGAAAGCGGGGACCCAGAGGCCAAGAGCCGCAACGTTAGTGATTGCGGCTTCTGGGTCCCCGCTTTCGCGGGGACACAAAAGGTCTTAGCACTCCGCCCTGCCACCCCGGGGAAGGCCGGGGTCCAGCATCTGGCTGCTCCGTAACTCGACCCCGGCCTTCGCCGGGGTGGTTAGTTTCCGGCCCGTCAGACCTTCGGCGTCTGTTCCTGATAGAAGCGCTGGACGACCGACCAGCCTTCCGCCGCGGTTTCGACATAGGTGAAGATGTCGAGATCCTTCTCGGACACTACGCCTTCCTCGACCAACGCGTCGAAATTGACGACGCGCTGCCAGAATTCGCGGCCGAACAGCAGCACCGGGATGCGCGCGATCTTGCCGGTCTGGATCAGCGTCAGCAGCTCGAACAATTCGTCGAACGTGCCGAACCCGCCCGGGAAAGCCGCCAGCGCGCGCGCGTGGAGCAGAAAGTGCATCTTCCTGAGCGCGAAATAGTGGAACTGCATGCTCAGGCTGGGCGTCACATAAGGATTCGGCGCCTGTTCGTGCGGCAGCACGATATTGAGCCCGATCGAATCGGCATGGACGTCCGTCGCGCCGCGATTCGCCGCCTCCATGATCGAGGGGCCGCCGCCCGAGCAGACGACGAAATGCCGCCGCCCTGATTCGTCGCGCGGAAAGTTGCTCGCCAGCCGCGCCAGCTCGCGCGCCATTTCGTAATAATGCGATTTGGCGACGAGCCGCTCGGCGATGCGCCGACCCTTTTCGTCGGTCGCGAGATCGAGCAGCGCCTGCGCCTTGTCCGGCTCGGGGATGCGCGCCGAGCCGTAGAAGACGAAGGTCGACCCGATATGCGCCTCGTCGAGCAGCAATTGCGGCTTCAGCAGCTCGAGCTGGAAGCGCACCGGGCGGAGATCCTCGCGCAGCAGGAAATCCATGTCCTGAAAGGCGAGGCGATAGGCCGGGTTTTCGGTTTGTGGGGTGGAGATGCTCTCCCTGGCGGTCTCGGCGTCCTGTTTCGCGCGCGGAAAGACCCGGGCTGGTACTCGTGTTTCTGTCATTCCCGTCGAATTAGCGGCAAAATGTTGCGCGGTCATCCTCAAGGTGCAGGTGATCGCGATGCGCGGTGTTGTAATCGGGGGACAGCACGGTGCCGAAGCGCTTGCACGCCGATGCGTGGACGGTGCGGAGGAACTGGCGGACCTGCGGATCGGGCGAGTTCCAATCCTCGGCGATGCTGATTCGCCGCCCGTCCTTCAGTTCGAACGCGCCGACATCGATCGCATTGCCGATCGAATGCCCCGATCGCCGCGCGGTGCCCGCGACGTTGCGGCACGAATAGCTTCCCATGCTCTGGATTCGCGCGAGTTCGCTGCCGAGGATCTGATAGGCCGCCGGCCCTACCGCATTGCGCGCCCAGCCGGCATAGGTGCGCGCCTCGCCGCAGCGCACCGCGCCGAGATTGGTGGTCGGCACCCCGACGTCGAGCAGTTTGACCGTGCCGATGATCGCGCAGCCGGGGCCGAACTGACGGTCGGGCAGCGGCTCGAATTCGACCCCGAGCGCGCGCAGATCGGCGAAACATTGCGCGGTCTCGCGCTCGGACGGGCCGATGACGGGCTGATAGGCCGGGCGGGAGCGCGGCGAGACCGGGCGTTCGGTGCGCCCGCAACCGGCAAGCGTCAGCGCGATCAGCGCCATGACCGTCACGGCGCCCCCGCGCCGACGCCCGCCTTTCCCCACGCTCCGCACGGATGAAGTTACTGCGCTTGCGCGGGATTCGCGGCAAGCGAGAGGGGATGAAGCGAATCGTTTATGGGGCGGCACGAGTCGAGTGACGCCGCCCCCTGTCCCCGCCTTCGCGGGGAAACAAAGAAAGTTTCGCAAATAATCCCCGTTGCCAGCCTCCCGTCACATCGCTAGGGCCGTCGACGGGCCACGCGGTCCCAACGCCGCGCGTGCTCTCTGCAAGGAGAGTTACATTGACTGATACGCTCGTTACCGGCGCCCAAGCTGCGCCTGCCAAGCCCGCCACCCGGCCGGCTCGTCCCCATTTTTCTTCCGGTCCCTGCGCCAAGCCTCCGGGCTGGGATGCGGCGAAGCTGAACGTCGAGGTGCTCGGCCGTTCGCATCGCTCGAAGCTGGGCAAGACGCGGCTGCAATATTGCATCGATCTGATGCGCGAATTGCTCCGCCTGCCCGATACGCATCGCATCGGCATCGTCCCCGGTTCGGATACCGGCGCGTTCGAAATGGCGATGTGGACGATGCTGGGTGCGCGCCCGGTGACGACGCTCGCTTGGGAAAGCTTCGGTGAAGGTTGGGTCACCGATGCGGCCAAGCAGCTCAAGCTCGATCCGAACGTGATCCGCGCCGATTACGGCCAGCTTCCCGATCTTGCGCAGGTCGATTTCAGCCATGACGTGCTATTCACCTGGAACGGCACCACCAGCGGCGTGCGCGTGCCGAACGGCGACTGGATCGCCGCCGACCGCGAGGGGCTGACCTTCGCCGACGCGACCTCCGCGGTGTTCGCTTACGACCTGCCGTGGGACAAGATCGATGTCGCGACCTTCTCGTGGCAGAAGGTGCTCGGCGGGGAGGGCGCGCATGGCGTGCTGATCCTCGGCCCGCGCGCGGTCGAACGGCTCGAAACCTACACCCCGGCGTGGCCGCTGCCGAAGGTCTTCCGCCTCGTGTCCAAGGGCAAGCTCGCCGAGGGCGTGTTCAAGGGCGAGACGATCAACACCCCGTCGATGCTGGCGGTGGAAGATGCGATCTTCGCGCTCGAATGGGCGAAATCGGTCGGCGGCGCGGCGGGGCTGATCGCCCGGTCGGACGCCAATGCCGCCGCGCTCGATCGCATCGTCGCGGCGCGCGACTGGCTCGGCCATCTCGCCCCCGACCCGGCGTCGCGCTCGAAGACCAGCGTGTGCCTCACCGTTGCGGGCGCCGACGAGGCGTTCATCAAGACGATGGCCGGGCTGCTCGAGAAGGAAGGCGCCGCGTTCGACGTCGCCGGCTATCGCGACGCGCCCGCGGGCCTGCGCATCTGGTGCGGCGCGACGGTCGATGCCGCCGATATCGAGGCGCTCGGGCCGTGGCTCGACTGGGCCTATTCCGCGGCCAAGGCTTCCAACTAATCCCGTCATCCCAGCGAAAGCTGGGGTCTCAGGCGGCACGCTGTTCGCTTGCCGCATGAGATTCTGACTTTCGTCAGGATGACGTTTGCAAAAAGGCAAACGTCATGCCCAAGGTACTTATCAGCGACAAAATGGACCCCAAGGCCGCGCAGATTTTCCGCGAGCGCGGCGTGGAAGTGGACGAGATCACCGGCAAGACCCCGGAGGAATTGAAGGCGATCATCGGCCAATATGACGGCCTGGCGATCCGTTCCTCGACCAAGGTGACCAAGGAGATCCTCGACGCCGCGACCAATTTGAAGGTGGTCGGCCGCGCCGGGATCGGGGTCGACAATGTCGATATCCCTGCCGCGTCGGCGAAGGGCGTGGTGGTGATGAACACCCCGTTCGGCAATTCGATCACCACCGCCGAACATGCCATCGCGCTGATGTTCGCGCTCGCCCGCCAGCTCCCCGAGGCCGATGCCTCGACCCAGGCCGGCAAGTGGGAGAAGAACCGCTTCATGGGCGTCGAGCTGACCGCCAAGACGCTCGGGCTGATCGGGGCGGGCAATATCGGCGGCATCGTCGCGGATCGCGCCCACGGGCTGAAAATGAAGGTGGTCGCTTACGATCCCTTCCTCACCCCCGAGCGCGCGGTCGAGATGGGCGTGGAGAAAGTGACGCTGGACGAATTGCTCGCCCGCGCCGATTTCATCACGCTCCACACCCCGCTGACCGACCAGACCCGCAACATCCTGTCGGCGGAAAATCTTGCCAAGACCAAGCCGGGCGTGCGCATCATCAATTGCGCGCGCGGCGGGCTGATCGACGAGGAAGCGCTCAAGGCCGGGCTCGATTCGGGTCATATCGCCGGCGCCGCGCTCGACGTGTTCGTCACCGAGCCGGCGAAGGAGAGCCCGCTGTTCGGCACGCCGAACTTCATCTCCACCCCGCATCTCGGCGCGTCGACCACCGAGGCGCAGGTCAATGTCGCGATCCAGGTCGCCGAGCAGATGGCGGATTATCTCGTCACCGGCGGCGTCACCAATGCGCTCAACATGCCGAGCCTGTCGGCCGAGGAAGCGCCCAAGCTCAAGCCCTATATGGCGCTGGCCGAAAAGCTCGGCAGCCTCGTCGGGCAATTGTCGCACGGCGTGATCCCGCGCATCTCGATCCACGCCGAGGGCGCCGCGGCGGAGCTCAATCCCAAGCCGATCGTCTCGGCGGTGCTGTCGGGCTTCCTCCGCACCCAGACCGACACGGTGAACATGGTCAACGCGCCGTTCCTCGCCCGCGAGCGCGGGATCGAGGTGCGCGAGATCCGCACCGAGCGCGAGGGCGATTACCACACGCTCGTCCGCGTCTCGGTCAAGACCGAGGCCGGCGAACGTTCGGTGGCCGGCACCTTGTTCGGCGATTCGGCGCCGCGGCTGGTCGAGCTGTTCGGGATCAAGGTCGAGGCCGATCTTGCCGGGCACATGCTCTACGTCGTCAACGAGGACGCGCCGGGGTTCATCGGCCGGATCGGGACGCTGCTCGGCGAGGCCGGGGTCAACATCGGCACTTTCCACCTCGGCCGGCGTCAGGCGGGCGGCGAGGCGGTGCTGCTGCTCTCGGTCGACGACGAAGTGAGCGCCGAGCTGCTCGCCGGGGTCAAGGCGCTCCCGGGCGTCAAGACCGCGATGGGTTTGGCGTTCTGAGGTAAGGGGGGAGGGCGCACCAGCCCTCCCTCCGTTTGCCCTGAGCTTGTCGAAGGGCTGCACTTCTTCGTCGGAAGAAAGTGCAGGGCTTCGACAAGCTCAGCCCGAACGGGGATAGGTTGACGGCGCGACGCATAACGACGAAGCGCGCGATGCAGATCAGGACAGCGCCACGATGACCGCATTGCTCCCCGAAGGTTTCCGCGACACCTTGCCCCCGTTCGCCGATGCGGCGGCGGCGGTGGAGGCGCGGGTGCTCGCGGCGGCGGCGAGCCACGGTTACGAGCGCACCGATCCGCCGCTTGCCGAATTCGCCGACGGGCTCGGCTCGCGGCTCAAGGACGGCGGCTTACGCAACGCGGTGCGCTTCGTCGATCCGGTCTCGCAGCGGACGATGGCGATCCGCCCCGATCTCACCGCGCAGATCGCGCGGATCGCGGCGACGCGGATGGCGCACCACCCGCGCCCGGTGCGGCTGAGCTATGCCGGCTCGGTGCTCAAGCTGCGCGGCGACGCGCTCAATCCGTCGCGCGAGATGCGCCAGCTCGGGTGCGAGCTGATCGGGCTCGATTCGATTGCGGCGGCGCGCGAGGTGGTGACGGTCGCGGTCGACGCGCTCGAAGCCGCCGGCGCCACCGGGATCACGATCGATTTCACCCTGCCCGATCTGGTCGACACGCTCGCCCCGGTGCTGCCCGTTGCCGATGTCGACGCGCTGCGCGAGCGGCTCGATGCCAAGGACGCCGGCGGGGTCGCGGCGCTGGCGCCGGCCTATCTCCCGCTGATCGCCGCCGCCGGGCCGTTCCCGCAGGCGCTCGAGCGGCTGCAGGCGTTCGATACGACCGGCATCCTCGCCTCGCGGATCGCCGGGCTGGCGGATATCGTCGATGCGCTGGGCGATCGCGTCCAGCTCACGCTCGACCCGACCGAGCGCCACGGATTCGAATATCAGACCTGGCTCGGCTTCTCGCTGTTCGTCGCGGGCGCGACGCGCGAGGTCGGGCGTGGCGGCACCTATCGCGTGATGCGCGAGGATGGCGCCGAGGAAATGGCGACGGGCTTCACCCTGTACGCCGACGGGCTGGGCGGAAGCGCCAGCCATGAGCGCCGCCGGCTGTTCCTGCCTTATGCCACCCCGGCTGCCGAGGGTGCGCGGATGCGCGCCGCCGGCTGGGTGACGGTCGCCGCACTCGAACCGGGCGACACGCCCGAGGCGCAGCTCTGCACGCATATTCTCGATGCGGGGGTGGCGCGACCGCTCGGCGCCTGATCGCCGGTTGACAGCCTGACCCGCGCACGGCTACCGGCGCGGCGAAATCTTGAGAAAGCCCGCGTGCCGAGTCCTGTCGAAGGGCGCGTGGGTCAGCCCCGGCAGGGGAGTTTTCGTATCCATGGCCAATGTCGCGGTGATCGGCGCCCAATGGGGTGACGAGGGCAAGGGCAAGATCGTCGACTGGCTCGCCGAGCGCGCCGATATGGTCGTGCGCTTTCAGGGCGGTCACAATGCCGGCCACACGCTCGTCGTCGGGGACAAGACCTATAAATTGTCGCTGCTCCCCTCGGGCATCGTGCGCGGCACGCCGTCGGTGATCGGCAATGGCGTGGTGCTCGATCCCTGGGCGCTGCGCGACGAGATCGCGCGGCTCGCCGCGCAGGGCGTGACGGCGACCCCCGACACTTTGCGCATCGCCGACAATTGTGCGCTGATCCTGCCGTTCCACCGCGATCTCGACGCGCTGCGCGAGGATGCCAGCGGCGCGGGCAAGATCGGCACTACGCGGCGCGGGATTGGCCCGGCCTATGAGGACAAGGTCGGCCGCCGCGCGATCCGCGTCTGCGATCTGGCGCATCTCGACGATCTCGGGCCGCAGCTCGATCGCCTCACCGCGCATCACGACGCGCTGCGCGCCGGCTTCGGCGAACCGCCGATCGACCGCGCGCGGCTGCTCGCCGAGCTCAAGGAAATCGCCGGCTTCGTCCTGCCCTTCGCCAAGCCGGTGTGGCGCGATCTCAACGCCGCGCGCGCCGCGGGACAGCGCATCCTGTTCGAAGGCGCGCAGGGCGTGCTGCTCGATATCGATCACGGCACCTATCCCTTCGTCACCTCGTCGAACACGATCGCGGGGCAGGCAGCGGGCGGCTCCGGCCTCGGGCCGAGCGGCGTGGGCTTTGTGCTGGGGATCGCCAAGGCCTATACCACGCGCGTCGGCTCCGGCCCGTTCCCGACCGAGCTGGAGGACGAAACCGGCGACCGGCTCGGCACGCGCGGGCATGAATTCGGCACCGTCACCGGGCGCAAGCGCCGGTGCGGCTGGTTCGACGCGGTGCTGGTGCGCCAGTCGGCAGCGGTGAGCGGGATCACCGGGATCGCGCTGACCAAGCTCGACGTGCTCGACGGGTTCGAGGAAGTGAAGATCTGCACCGGCTATCGCCTGCGCGGCGAGACGCTCGATTATTTCCCGGCGCATGCCGCCGATCAGGCCGAGGTCGAGCCGATCTACGAGACGGTCGAAGGCTGGAGCGAATCGACCGCCGGGGCGCGGAGCTGGGCCGATCTGCCGGCGCAGGCGATCAAGTATATCCGCCGCGTCGAGGAACTGATCCGCTGCCCGGTTGCGCTGGTGTCGACCAGCCCCGAGCGCGAGGACACGATCCTCGTGCGCGATCCGTTCGCGGACTGAGCCGCGACGACAATTAGGGTGGGGACAGCCGCTATCGGCTGCCCCCACCCCCGGTCCCTCCCGTGGAAGGGAAGGGCGTTATGCCGTGCCGATCAGAAGCGCGGCGGCGTCGGCGCGGCCGACGGATCGGTGCTCGACGGCGACGCACTGGACGGCGGCGACGCGCTCGGCGCCGACGGGGCGCTCGACGGATCGCTCGCCGCAGGCGGCGTCGCGGTCGTGTCGGCCGGGGCGGCCGAGCTGTCCGGCGCCGGCAACGTATCCTTGTGCTTCTTGCCGTGCTTGCTCTTGGCGGGGGCGGCGGCCTGATCGTCCGGGGTGGACTGGGCGACGGCAACGGTCGGCAGGATCAGCGCGGTGGCGGCGAGGAGTGGGAGGAACTTCACTAGATCTTCTCCTGTCTGTTCCCTGTTGTGAGAACAATATAGGGGAGAAATCCGGCGAGCGGGGGCGCTTGGCCCCGATGAGGCAACGGCTCGTCCATTAAGCCTGGGTGATGAAATATTGCTGCAACGGTGAAGTGTGTCGATCGAAGGGTGAAGTGATTCTTTCGATCTGTTCAGGTTGCGTGATTCGTTTTGTGGGTGGCGTATCGGCAACACACCAGCGTTTGTAGAAACGCGCTCCACCCCGGCGCAGGCGGGGGTCCAGTCACGATCGGCCCGATGCTGGGCCTGCGCCGGGGTGGTAAGGAGCAGGGTTCACCCGCATTGCGCGCGGTGGAGCAGCGCCTGATCGGCGAGCACCAGCGCGACCATCGCCTCGACCACCGGTACCCCGCGGATGCCGACGCACGGGTCGTGCCGGCCGCGCGTCATGATCTCGCTCGCCTCGCCGTCGCGGGTGATCGTCTCCACCGGGGTAAGGATCGAGCTGGTCGGCTTGAACGCGACGCGCAGGCGCAGCGGCTGGCCGGTCGAAATGCCCCCCGCGATCCCGCCGGCATGATTGGCGAGGAAGCGCGGGCCGCCATTCCCTGGGCGCATCGCATCGGCATTTTCCTCGCCGGTCAGCGCGGCGGCAGCGAAACCGTCGCCGATCTCCACCCCCTTGACCGCGTTGATCGACATGCATGCCGCGGCGAGCTCGCTGTCGAGTTTGGCATAGAGCGGCGCGCCCCAGCCGGCGGGGACCCCGGTCGCCTCGCACGCAACGATCGCGCCGAGCGACGATCCGGCCTTGCGCGCGGCATCGATGCGCTGCTCCCAGCGCTGCGCGGCGGCGGCATCGGGGCAGAAGAAGGCGTTGCGGTCGATCTCGGCATCGTCGAACGCGGCCGGGTCGATCGCATCGCCGCCGACCGCCTCGACCCAGGCGCGGATGCGCACCCCGGGCACGACCAGCCGCGCCACCCCGCCGGCCGCGACCCGCGCCGCGGTCTCGCGTGCCGAGGATCGCCCGCCGCCGCGATAGTCGCGGAAGCCGTATTTGGCGTCATAGGCATAATCGGCATGGCCGGGACGATAGGCCTTGGCGACCTCCGAATAATCCTTCGAGCGCTGGTCGACATTCTCGATCATCAGGCTGATCGGGGTGCCGGTGGTCCGACCCTCGAATATCCCCGAAAGGATGCGCACTTCGTCGGGCTCGCGCCGCTGGGTGGTGAAGCGCGACTGGCCGGGGCGGCGCTTGTCGAGCCACGGCTGGATATCGGCCTCGGTCAGCGCCAGACCCGGCGGGCAGCCGTCGACCACCGCGCCCAGCGCCGGCCCATGGCTCTCGCCCCAGGTGGTGAAGCGGAAAACGCGGCCGAAGGTGTTGAAGCTCATTGCGTTCCCAGTCTTGCGAAGGCCGGCGCGTGGTGCGCCTCTTCGCGTACGCCACACGGCACCAGCCCGCCCTGCAGCGCCAGCGCCATGAAATAGTCGCCGGCATAAGGCGAGGTGAAATTGCGCGCCACCGCCGCGTCATAGCCGAAGCGACCGTAGAATTCGGGCTCGCCGAGCACGAAGCTCAGCACCACCCCGGCGCTCTCCAGCATGTCATGCCCGGCGCGGATCAGCGCCTCGGCCACGCCCTGCCGGCGATAATTGGGGGCGACAGCGACCGGCGCGAGCGCGACCGCGGGCACTTGCTTGCCGCCGACCGTCACCGCCATCCGGCTGAACACGATCGCGCCGGCCAGCCGCGCCGCAACTTCGTCATAGGCGACGAGCGTCAGCACCATATCGCCCTCGGCGCACAGATCGCGCACCAGCATCGCCTCGTCGGGCGCGGGAAAGCTCTCGCGCAGCAACGCGTCGATCGCGGCGACGTCCTCGGCGCGCGCGGGGCGGATGGCGATCGTCATCAGGCGAGCGCGATGTCCGGCGCGTCCTCCGCCTTCATCCCGATCACGTTATAGCCCGCGTCGACATGATGGATTTCGCCCGTCACCCCCGATGCGAGATCGGACAGGAGATAGAGGCCGGCGCCCCCGACGTCCTCGATCGTCACGGTGCGACGCAGCGGCGAATTCAGCTCATTCCATTTCAGGATATAGTTGAAATCGCCGATGCCGCGCGCCGCGAGCGTCTGGATCGGGCCGGCGGAAATGCCGTTGATGCGGATGTTCTCCGGCCCGAGGTCGACCGCGAGATATTTCACGCTCGTCTCCAGCGCCGATTTGGCGACCCCCATCACGTTATAATGCGGGATGACCTTTTCCGCGCCATAATAGGTCAGCGTCAGGATCGAGCCGCCTTCGGGCATCATCGCGCGGGCGCGCTTCGCCACCGCGACCAGCGAATAGGCCGAGACGTTCATCGTCATCAGGAAATTGTCGAGCGTCGTGTCGTAAAAGCGCCCGCGCAGCTGGGACTTGTCCGAAAAGCCGATCGCGTGGACGACGAAATCGATCGTCGGCCATTCCTGCGCCAGCGCCTCGAACGTCGCGTCGAGCGCCGCCATGTCGCTGACGTCGCAATCGAACAGCCGCGCCACGCCGAGCTGCTCGGCCAGCGGGCGGACGCGCTTCGCCATCGCCCCGCCCTGATAGCTGAACGCCAGTTCCGCACCGGCTTCGCTCAATTTCTTCGCAATACCCCATGCCAGCGATTTGTCGTTTGCGAGGCCCATAATCAGCCCGCGCTTTCCGGCCATCAATCCGCTCACGGTCCCGCCTTTTCTTCTTGCTCCGTTGTTGCGTCCCCTAACGCCATTTCCGGCGGTTCCGCCAGTGCCGCGTTGAGATGCGCCCCAAATACCAAACCGAGCCCGATCAAATAGAAGAACAACAGCATCACCACCACGCCAGCGAGGCTGCCGTAGGTGAGGCTGTATCCGCCAAGTTGGGAGAGGACGAACGGCAGGATCGCCGTCATCCCCACCCACCAGCCGGTGGTGAACAGCGCGCCGGGCCATTTGCGGCTGTTCGTGTAGCGATATTTGGGGGGCGTGACGCAATAGAACAACATGTACAGCGCGGCGAACATCACCATGCCGGGGATGATGCGGCTGAGCCCGATCCATCCCGCGACGTCCGCGGCCCAGGGCACCAGCCGGTAGATGAATTCCTCGACCGCAGTGAGCAGACCCTGCACCAGGAACGAGAACAAGGTCAGCATCACCGACGCGACGATGCCGAGCGACAGGCTGAGCCGCGACCGCCAGAGCGATTGCGAGGATTTGGTGCCATAGGCCTGGCGGAAGATTTCGCGGATCGTCTCGACGAAGCCGCCGACGGTCCACAGCCCGACCAGCCCGCCGAGCCACAGCAACCCGCCGGTACGCTGGGTCAGCACGTCGCGGATCGGCTTGCGCAGCACATCGGCGACATCGGGCGGCAGGACGTGGAGAAAGGACGAGACCGCGAACTGGATGCGGTCGTTCTCGCCCAGCGCCGACAACACCGCCGCCACCACGATGAAGAACGGAAACACCGTCATCAGCGAGAGATAGGCGAGGTTGCCGGCATGCATGAAGCCGACGGTATAGACCCCGGTGGCGGCGCGCTTGAGCACGCGGAGCGTGGTGCTGCCGGATTCGGGGAGGTCGGGGACATCGGCGTCACCGTCGCGCCGCGCCGCACGCGCTTCAGGGGTCAGTGCGGTCGCGGCATCGGTCAAGCGGCTCTTCCCCCTGGTTGCTGGCCTCTATAGCGCATCAACGGGCGTTGATTAGCGGGTGTTCCTCAGCTCAGCCACATGATCCCCGCACCTCTATGTCGCCATGCCGGGTCGAGCCCGGCATGACGATGAAAGGCGTTGATCGTGTTTATACCCCCATCGCGGCGCGGGGGTTCCCGCCGCCGTCCCAGTTTTCCACGAACGCCTTGAGCGCGGCATCGTCGGCCGGCACGTCGACCATCAGCGTGACGAGCTGGTCGCCGCGCCCGCCGCCTTTCTTGTGAAAGCCCTTACCCTTGAGCCGCAGCACCTTGCCCGACGAGGAGCCGGCAGGGATCGTCAGCATCACCGCTTTCTCGACGGTCGGCACCTTCACCGGGCCGCCCTTCACCGCCTCGCCGAGCGTGACGGGCAGGTCGAGCCGCACGTCGTCGCCGTCGCGGGTAAAGAAACGGTGCGGGGTCACCTCGATCGTGATGATCGCATCGCCAGCGCCGCCCGGGCCTTCCTCGCCCTTGCCGGAGAGGCGCATCTGCGTGCCGTCCTCGACCCCGGCGGGGAGCTTGAGGTCGATCGTCTTGCCGTCGGCGAGCGTGATGCGTTGCGGCGCCAGCGCGGCGGCGTCGACGAACGGCACGCGCAGGCGATAGGCGGTATTGGCGCCCTTGGGCGGCGGCTGGCGCCGCCCGAACCCGCTGGCGAACCCGCCACCGCCGCCGCGCCCGCCGAACAGCCCTTCGAAGATATCGGACATATCTACACCGTCGGGCTCGAACCCCTGCGAGCGGAACCCGCCCGCGCCACCGCCGCCGCGCGCGCCGCCGAATCCGGCGCCGAACGGCGAGGTGGGATTGCCGTCCGCATCGATCTCGCCGCGGTCGAAGCGCGCGCGCTTGTCCTTGTCGGTCAGCAGGTCATAGGCGCTCGTCACCTGGCTGAAACGCTCGGCGGCCTTGGGATTGTCTTTGTTGCGATCGGGATGCAGCTCCTTCGCGAGCTTGCGGTACGCCTTCTTGATGTCCGCCTCGGACGCGCCGCGCGCGACCCCCAGCGTCGAATATGGATCGGCCATCGAATCCCCGTTGGTGTGTTACGCGGCTATGTGGGACGCGGGCGATACAAGCGCAATCCTTACTATTCCGACCAATCCTCCCCCTCCGGGGGAGGATTGGGATCAAAGCTTGCCGAATACAGCCTCGAACCCGGCGCGGTCGCCGGCGGCGAGGAAGCGTGCCTGTTCGAGCCAGCGATCGCGGTTCATCCGCCCGGTGAATGGCCCGAGGCGCGCGTCGAGCGCTTCGGCTTCCGCCTGATCGAGCGCGGCGAGCTGGCCCACCGTCGTCACGCCGAGTTCGGCGAGCCGCTCGGCCAGTTTCGGTCCCAGCCCCTTGAGCTGGGTCACCGGTCCATCGGCGGGCGAGGGCCCGGCCGGCGTGGCCGCGGCCGGTTTCGGTGCGGGTTTCGGCTCGGGCGCAGCCTCGACCACCGGATCCGCATTCGCCCTCGGCGCGGGCGGTGGCGGCGGCGGCGCGACCGGGAGCGGCGGCGGCGGGGGGAGAGGCGAAGGGGGCGGCGGGGGCGAGGGGGCGGCAGCGGCCTGCTGGTCGCGCGCGACGACCTCCTCCTCGATCCGCTCGGCGGCGACGCGCTGACGTTTGAGCCGCGCGCCCCACAGGATGCCGAGGATCGTCAGCACCGCGACGACCGCGATCAGCGCGAGCGCGATCGTCGTCAGGGTGTCGGTATCCGGACGCATAGCTTACTCCCGTTTCGCTTCGGCCGAGCTTGTCGCGCCCGGCTCCTTCTATCCAGCAATCAGATCGCGCGCCAGCCGATGTCGCGGCGGCAGAAACCGTCCGGGAAATCGATCGCATCGACCGCGCGATAGGCCGCGGCCTGTGCGCTCTTCACATCCGCGCCGGTCGCGGTGACCGCAAGCACGCGCCCGCCGCTCGCGACCAATTTGCCGCCGGCGTCCTTCGTGCCGGCCTGAAATACCACCGCCCCGGTCGCTTGCGCCGCGTCGATCCCGCCGATCGCGCCGCCGCTTGTCGGGGTGCCCGGATAGCCCTTCGCCGCCATCACCACCGTCAGCGCCACCTCGGGCGAGAAGGCCGGTTCGGGCTCGTCGGCCAGCCGCCCTTCGGCCACCGCGAGCAGCAGCTCGACCAGATCGCCGGTGAAGCGCGCCATCAGCACCTGGCATTCGGGATCGCCGAAGCGGACGTTATATTCGATCAGCTTGGGGCCGTCGGCGGTCAGCATCAGCCCGGCATAGAGCACCCCGACATAGGGCGTGCCGGCCTCGGCCAGCGCGTCGATCGTCGGGCGGACGATCTCGCCCAGCGCGCGTTCCTCCAGTTCGGGGGTCAGCACCGCCGCGGGGCTATAGGCACCCATCCCGCCGGTATTCGGTCCGGTATCGCCGTCGCCGACGCGCTTGTGATCCTGCGCCGAGCCGAACGCGGCGGTGACGGTGCCGTCGGACAGGACGAACAGGCTTGCCTCGGGTCCTTCGAGCATTTCCTCGATCACCGCCTCGGCCGGGCCGTCGGCGAACAACGCGTCGATCGCCGCCTCGGCCTCGGCGCGGCTCGTCGCCACCGTCACGCCCTTGCCCGCGGCGAGCCCGTCGGCCTTGATGACGCAGCGCTCGCCGAAATCGTCGAGCGCGGCGAGCGCGCCGTCCTTGCTCGTCACGCGGACATAAGCGGCGGTCGGGATGCCGACGCGCGCACACAGATCCTTGGTGAAGCCCTTCGATCCTTCGAGCTGCGCCGCCGCGCGGCCGGGGCCGAATACGGGGACGCCGATCGTGCGGAGATTGTCCGCCAACCCCTCGACCAGCGGCGCTTCCGGTCCGATCACCACCAGCCCGATCTTTTCGCGGCGGCAGAAATCGATCACCGCGCGATGATCGGTCACGTCGAGCGCGGCGATCGTCGCATGTTGCGCGATGCCGGGGTTGCCCGGCGCGGCGAACAGGGTATCGAGCCTGGGTGATTGCGCCAGCTTCCACGCCAGCGCATGTTCACGCCCACCGGAGCCGACAAGCAAAACGTTCAATGTCCGATCCCTTTCTTGATCCGCCGGGCCGGCTGGTAGCCGACGAAGCGCCCGGCAGCAACGCGCCCGCTCTCTCGGTGGGTGAGCTTTCGCAACGCCTCAAGCGCGTGGTGGAGGGCGAATTCGGCCATGTCCGCCTGCGCGGCGAGATTTCGGGCTATAAGCGCGTCGCGTCGGGCCACGCCTATCTCTGCCTCAAGGACGAGGCGGCGGTGATCGACGGGGTGATCTGGAAGGGGCAGGCGGCGCAGCTCGCCTTCCGCCCCGAGGACGGGATCGAGGTGATCGCCACCGGGCGGCTGACCACTTATCCCGGCCGATCCAAATATCAGATCGTCATCGAGCGGATGGAGCTGGCCGGCGCCGGCGCGCTGATGGCGTTGCTCGAAAAGCGCCGCGCCGCGCTCGCCGCCGAGGGGCTGTTCGACGCGAGCCGCAAGCGCCCGCTGCCGTTCCTGCCGCGCACGATCGGGGTGGTCACCTCGCCGACCGGGGCAGTGATCCGCGATATCCTCCACCGGCTCGAGGATCGCTGCCCGAGCCACGTCCTCGTCTGGCCGGTCAAGGTGCAGGGCGACGGCGCGGCGGCCGAGGTGGCGGCGGCGGTGCGCGGGTTCAACGCCTTGCCCGCGGCCCAGCGCCCCGATCTGATCATCGTCGCGCGCGGTGGCGGGTCGATCGAGGATTTGTGGGCGTTCAACGAGGAAGCGGTGGTGCGCGCGGTCGCCGCGTCGGAGATCCCGACGATCTCGGCGGTCGGGCATGAGACCGATACGACCTTGTGCGATTATGCCGCCGATCTGCGCGCGCCGACCCCCACCGCGGCGGCCGAGCTGGCGGTGCCGGTGCTCGCCGATCTCAGGCTGACGCTCGCCGCGCACGCCCAGCGTGCCGAACGTTGCGCGCGCCGCTATGTCGAGCGCGGACGCGAGCGGCTCGAGGCGCAGGCGCGGTTGATGCCGACCCGCGACCGGTTGCTCGGCCCGCAGCGCCAGCGGCTCGACGATGCCGGGATGCGTGCCGATCGCGCGCTCGAACGCCGCGTCGCGCACACCCGCGGGAGCCTCGATCGCATCGCCGGCGCGCTCCGCCCCGCGGTGCTCGACCGCCGGTTGGAGGCGGCGCGGCAGCGGCTCGCCGATTTCGGGCGGCTGCTCGCGGCGGTCGATCCCGATGCCCCGCTGCAGCGCGGCTATGCCCGTGTCACCGCCCGCGCCGGCGCGACGCTGACGACCGTGGCGGCGGCGCGCGCCGCGGGCGCGGTGACGCTCCATTTCCGCTACGGTACGGTCGATGCCAGGGTTGAGGGCGGGCGCGCGCGTGCTTATGCTCAGCCCGAGCCCGAACAGCCTTCGTTATTATAGGTTTTGTCGATTCAATGCTGATGTCCAATTCCGATCGGCCCGCGCGGCTGCATTATCTCGCCAACGGCTTCCGCGTGCTGGTGCCGGGCGATCACGTCGTCTGCGCGGTCTCCGGCGCGCGGATCGCGCTGGAGGATCTGCGTTATTGGGACGTCGCGGGGCAGCGCGCCTTCGCCTCGGCAACGCTGGCGACCGAGGCGCTTTCGCCGCAATGATCCGCACGGGGCGGGGGGCGTTGCTCGCGCTGGCGGTGCTCTGCATGCCGGCAGCACACGCCCAGCCGCTCCGCACCTCGACCCTGCTGCCCCCGGCGGCATTCGGCCCGTTCACCGGGGTCGCACGGCAGGGGGCATTGCTGCTCGGCACCGCGCCCGCCGGGACGACGCAACTCACGCTCGACGACATGCCGATCGAGGTGGCGCGCGACGGACGTTTCCTGATCGCCTTCGATCGTGACGCCGGCCCGCACGCGTCGCTGGTCGCGATCCTCGCCGACGGGCGGCGCGTGACGAAGGAATTCGATGTCGCGCCGGGCGAATGGCGGATCGAGCGGCTCGATCGCGTCGCCAGGACGCCGGTGCCCGATGCGGAATTCGAGCGCCGTCGCCCCGCCGAACTCGAACAGATCAAGGCCGCGCGTCTGGTGCACAGCGATGCCGACGGCTGGCGCCGGCGCTTCATCTGGCCCGCGACCGGGCGCATTTCCGGATTGTTCGGCGCGCAACGTATCTATCGCGGCGAGCCGGGGGCGTATCACGGCGGGGTCGATATCGCGAAGCCCGCCGGCGCGCCGGTGGTGGCGCCGGCCGACGGGGTGGTGATCCTCGCCGCGCCCTCGCCGTTCACGCTGGAGGGCAACCTCCTGATGATCGATCACGGCATGGGGCTCAACAGCGCCTTTCTCCATCTGTCGAAGATCGAGGTGCGGGTCGGCGATCACCTCCGCCAGGGGCAGGAGATCGGCCGCGTCGGCGCGACCGGCCGCGCCTCCGGCCCGCATCTCCACTGGGCAATGATGTGGCAGGGCCGGCGGATCGATCCGATGCGTGTCGCCGGGGCGATGGCGCAATAGCCGGATACTGAAGGCGGTCGGCAGGTCCCGCAGCGGCTGCCGGCGGTCTGTATTCGCGCCCGCTTCACCTGCCGTCCTTCAGTATGGCTGTGCCATCCGTGATGTAGAATCGCGACGGTCAGGCGATGACGGACGGCGTCTTGCTCTCCGCTATGCCGATCATTCCGCAATGAATCCAATCATTGTCGTAAATATGTGGCGCATGAAGTGCTGCACATAATTCATGTCAAATTGTTTTAATCGTGGGATTTTCCGCGGTTTGTAAATTTATTTGATCCATGACTGCCTGTTGCGAACAGGCAACACAGAATTTGTGAACGTCGGATCAAGTAACAGATTCGATTTACATGAACCGAACATGACGTCACCTAGAAGGTCGTAAATGGAGCTAAGAATTCCACTTATGTAATCTAAGGTAAAGTCGTGTCAACTTATGTAAAACAAAACGAGTTGTTGCGATTTTTCTTTATTTCTAGCGGACATTTCAGGGGCCGCGTCGAGATCGAGGGAATCAATTCTCCGGTCATCGAAATAGAGGAGGAAAATCAATGAAACGCTTTGCGACAATCTCGGCATTGAGGAGCGGCGCGGCACCCGCGGCGCTTGTTCTGGCGATGGTTCCGGTATCCGCTTACGCGCAGACCGCCCCCGGCACGCCCGCCGCACCGGCCGAGGCGGCGGCGACCCCCGACGTCGTGGTGACGGGCTCGCGCATCCCGCAATCGGTCAATGTCACCTCGGTCGCGCCGGTGACGGTGGTGAGCAACGAGGATCTCAAGCTGCAGGGCACGACCCGCGTCGAGGATCTGTTGAACTCGCTGCCGTCGGTCTTCGCGAGCCAGAGTTCTACCTTGTCCAACGGTGCATCCGGCACCGCAACGATCGATCTTCGCGGCCTCGGCACCAACCGCACGCTGACGCTGGTTAACGGTCGGCGCCTGCTGCCGGGTGATCCCAGCGGCGGTTCTGCGGCCGATATCAACATCATCCCCGCTGCGATGGTCAAACGCGTCGAAGTGCTGACCGGCGGCGCATCGTCGACTTATGGCGCGGATGCCGTGGCCGGCGTCGTCAACTTCATCATGGACACGGATTTCACCGGCGTTCGTTTCGATGGCCAGTACAGCTTCTACCAGCACAGCAACCGCAATAAGCTGATCCGACCGCTCCTCGATGTGCGTCAGGCGGCGGGGCTAGCTGGCTATGGCTATCCCGACGGCTCGGTCGCGGACGGCGGCGCGTTCGACGGCACGATGGCGATCGGCTCGAAATTCGCCGATGACCGCGGGCACGTGTCGGCTTATTTCGGCTATCGCAAGGTCAATCCGGTGCTCCAGTCGCGGCGCGACTACAGCGCCTGCACGATACAGAACACCGGCAGCGGCTCCTTGCGTTGCGGCGGCTCGGCGACGTCTGACAACGGTAATGCGCTGGTTTTCGTCGACGGTTCGGGCAGTTCGACCTTCTACACCTTCAGGCCGAACGGCGGCTTCGAAAATGCGGTGAGCCTGTATAACTTCGCGCCGCTGAATTATTATCAGCGCCCGGACGAGCGTTTTACGGCGGGCGCGTTCGTCAATTACGAGGTCAGCGACGGGTTCAAGCCGTATCTCGAATTCATGTTCATGGACGATCGCACCGTCGCGCAGATCGCGCCGTCGGGCGATTTCGGCAACACGCTGACGATCAATTGCGATAATCCGCTGATGTCGCCGGCGCAGCGTGCGGTGATCTGCGCCCGCCCGAACCTGATCAACGGCGCGCTGGGGAATTTTCCGCTGGCGACCGGCGCGGGCTACAATCCCAACCCGAACACCCCTGCCACGAACTTCATCGATCCGACGACCGGGCAGACCTATAACAAGGGCTTCTTCCAGCTCCTGCGCCGCAATGTCGAAGGCGGTCCGCGCCAGGCCGATTTGCAGCACACCAATTTCCGCGGTGTGCTCGGTGCGCGTGGCGATCTGGGCAAGGCCTGGTCGTATGATGCCTATTATCAGTACGGCAAGACGATCTACTCGCAGACCTACAGCAACGAATTTTCCGTCGCTCGTCTCGGGCGGGCCCTCGATGCGGTGACCGGACCGGCCAATTCCGCTTATGCGGGTCAGACGGTCTGCCGTTCGGTGCTCGACGGATCCGATCCGAACTGCGCGCCGTATAACGTGTTCGGTGGCGCCGGTGCGGCCAGCCCGGAGGCGATCAAATATCTCTCCGCTATCGGCTTCCAGCGTGGCCAGACGGTCGAGCAGGTCGCCAGCATGTCGTTCACCGGCCGGCTCGGCGAATATGGCATCATGTTGCCATGGGCCGAGGAGGGCATCGCCGTGAACATCGGTGGCGAGTATCGCAAAGAAACGCTTGAGCTGCAGACCGACCAGGCGTTTCGGGACGGCGACCTGACCGGTCAGGGCGGTACGACCCAGCCGATCTCGGGCGGGTTCCGTGTCCTTGAAGTCTTCGGCGAAGCGCAGGTGCCGCTGGTTCAGCGTAATTTCTTCCACGATCTGACGCTGACCGCCGGCTATCGTTATTCGGCCTATAAGACGACCGCCGGCAACACCTACAACACTAATACGTTCAAAGTTGGCGTCGATTTCGCGCCGATCCGCGACATCAAGTTCCGCGGATCGTTCAACCGTGCGGTGCGCGCGCCCAACGTGCAGGAACTGTTCGTGGCGCAGACCGTGCAGCTTGCCGGGAACAACGATCCATGCTCGGGCATGACGATCACCGCGACCGATTATGGTTGTCTCGCGCAGGGACTCGCCGTGGGTCAGGCGACCCCGGGAAACCCGGCTGGTCAGTATAACGGCCTGCTCGGCGGCGTCGCGACGCTGCAGCCCGAAAAGGCAACAACCAAGTCGTTCGGGGTGGTGCTCCAGCCGAGCTTCCTGCCGCGCTTCGCATTGTCGGTCGACTGGTTCGATATCAAGGTGAGGGACTCGATCCGCGGGTTCGGCGCCGACGCGATCCTCCTCGATTGTACGTCCAAGGCAACCGCGACCTTCACGCCGGAGACGTGCGGCCTGATCAATCGCGACGCGGGCGGCTCGATCTGGTTGACTTCGGGCGGCTATGTGATCGACCTGCCGAGCAATCGCGGCTCCCAGCAGACGCGCGGGCTCGAGATCAACGGCTCGTATACGCAGCCGGCCGGGGCGGCGGGTAACCTGACGCTCACGTTCAACGGCACCTATCTCGATGCCTATAAGGTCAACAACGGCCTGACCCAGCCTTATGATTGCGCCGGTCTTTATGGGCCGACCTGTAGCAAGGGTGGTACGGTCAATTCGGCGGCACCGCTGCCGCGCTGGCGGCACAAGGCGCGGCTGAACTGGCAGTTGCCGGCAGGCGTCGGGCTGTCGGCGCAATGGCGGTACATCAGTTCGGTCCGGGCCGAGACGACGGTCGATAACGAATCGCTCAAGGGCGCGAACAACTTCAACCCCGGTCTGCGCATCCCGGTGCAAAGCTATTTCGACCTCGCGGCTACCGCCACGGTTGCCACGGGCTATACCTTCCGGTTCGGCGTCAACAACTTGCTCGACAAACAGCCGCCGTTAATTACGTCGGGCAACGGCGGGCGCGCGGGGTCGAACCTGTGCCCGAGCGGTTCGTGCAACGGTAATACCTATCCGGCCGTCTATGACGCGCTCGGCCGCTACATCTACGCCGGCTTCACCCTCGACTTCTGAGCGCCAGCCGCAAAAAATCGGGGCGGTCGGCGTTATGCCGGCCGCCCTTTTTCGTATGTAACGTCGCGGAAACAATACCGCCGCGCAGCGATCGCCGCGCCGCCGCCGTCAAATCACCCGGCGCACCTTCACCCCCGGCGCATTGTCGACCCGCAGGATATAGCTGCCCAGCGCGCCGCGCCGCACCACGACGCTCACCCCCGGTTTGGGGTTCTTGAAGGTCGGTTTGCCGTCGGTCTGCGTCCACACGCTGCCGTCGTCGAGCTTGATTCGCCAGCCGTCGACGTCGGGCGTCGCGGAGACGATCTTGCCTTCGATCTGCGCCACCTCCTCGGCATCCTGTTCGTCACCGCGCCCGAACAAATGGAAGCTCGGGAGCGATAGGCCGAACAGCCCGCGCTTGGCCTCGCGCACCTGCTGCTTGTCGACGATCACCACCTCTTTCTTTGCAACCGCGTCATCAAGCGACGCGGCGGCGCGATCGAAACAGGCGAGCCGGGCGGCATCGTCCTTGAGCGCGCGGCAATCGATCAGATGCTGGAACGCGGGGGTGCGGCCAGGCGGCGTCTCCGCGTTCGCGACCATAGTTCCGGCCAGCAAAATCAAAGGGATACCGATGAACGGAAGCGCGCGATGCTTGGTCAAGAACCCCTCCTGCGTGACGAGCCGGGCGGAGCATCTACGCTCTGTGGCGCCTGCGCAACACCCGAATAACAAACAAAAACCGGCAAGCCCGTTTCAATTTACAAAATGTGACGGAACGTTACGTGAAGAGACATAATTTGAGCGTGGCATGTTCAGGGACCGCGCCGGCGCCAGGGGAAACCACTCCTTGACCGCCGAAACAGAGGAGGAAAAATCAGTGAAGATCTCGGCATTGATGAACGGCTCCGCCCCCGCGGTTCTTGTTCTGGCGATGGTTTCTGTGCCTGCGTTCGCACAAACCACCCCCGGCGCTCCTGCAACCCTGCCTCCCGCCGAAACGGCCCAGGCGACGACCCCGGACGTGGTCGTGACGGGTTCGCGCATCCCGCAGTCGGTCAACGTCACGTCGGTCGCCCCGGTGACGGTGGTGAGCAACCAGGACCTCAAGCTGCAGGGCACGAGCCGCGTCGAGGACATGCTGAACACCCTTCCGTCGGTGTTCGCGAGCCAGGCCTCCACGCTGTCGAACGGTGCTGACGGCACCGCGACGATCGACCTTCGCGGTCTCGGCACCAACCGCACGCTGACCCTGGTCAACGGCCGCCGCCTGCTGCCGGGCGATCCGAGCAACACCAGCGGCTCGGCCGCCGACATCAACATCATCCCGGCCGCGATGATCAAGCGCGTCGAAGTGCTGACCGGCGGCGCATCGTCGACGTATGGCGCGGACGCGGTCGCCGGTGTCGTCAACTTCATCATGGACACGGATTTCACCGGCGTCCGCTTCGACGGCCAGTACAGCTTCTATCAGCACGACAACCGCGACAAGTTCCTGACCCCGCTGCTCAACGCGCGGCAGCAGGCCGGCCTGTCGAACTATGGCTATCCGACCGGCTCGGTCGCCGACGGCGGTTCGTTCGACGGCACGATGTCGATCGGCGCGAAGTTCGACGACAACCGCGGGCATGTGTCGGCCTATTTCGGCTATCGCAAGGTCAACCCGGTGCTCCAGTCGCGGCGCGACTATAGCTCGTGCGTGCTGCAGAACGCCGGTAGCGGCAAACCGCGTTGCGGTGGCTCGGCGACGTCGGATAACGGCAACGCGCTGCTGTTCAACGGCGGTCCTTCGTCGACGGTCTATACGTTCAAGCCGCACGGCGGGTTCGCCAATTCGACCAGCCTGTATAACTTCGCGCCGCTGAACTATTATCAGCGCCCGGACGAACGTTACACCGCGGGCGTGTTCGCGAACTACGAGGTCAGCGATCACTTCAAGCCGTACCTCGAATTCATGTTCATGGACGATCGCACCGTCGCGCAGATCGCGCCGTCGGGCGATTTCGGCAACACGCTGACGGTCAATTGCGACAATCCGCTGATGTCGGCGGCGCAACATGATGTCATCTGCGCGCCGATCAACCAGATCAACGGGTTCCTGGGGAATTTCCCGCTCGCGGCCGGCGCTCCCTATAATCCGAATCCGGGCGCGCCGGCGCTCAACTTCATCGATCCGACGACAGGTGCGACGTACAACAAGGGCTATTTCCAGCTCCTGCGCCGCAACGTCGAGGGCGGTCCGCGTCAGGCCGATCTGCAGCACACCAATTTCCGCGGCGTGCTCGGCGCGCGTGGCGATCTGGGCAAGGCCTGGTCGTATGATGCTTATTATCAGTACGGCAAGACCAACTATTCGCAGATCTACAGCAACGAATTCTCGGCCGTCCGCCTTGCGCGCGCGCTCGACGTGGTGACCGGGCCGAACGGCACCCCGGTTTGCCGCTCGACGCTCGACGGGTCGGATCCGAACTGCGTGCCGTACAACGTCTTCGGTGGTGCGGGCGCAGCCAGCCCGGCATCGGTGAACTACCTGTCCGCGACTGGTTTCCAGCACGGCCAGACCACCGAGCAGGTCGCCAACGTGTCGTTCACCGGCCGTCTCGGCGAATATGGGCTCAAGACGCCCTGGGCGGAAGATGGCATCGGCGTGAACATCGGTGCGGAATATCGCAACGAAACGCTCGAGCTGCAGACCGATCAGGAATTCCAGACCGGCGATCTCACCGGTCAAGGCGGCGCGACCCTGCCGATCAAGGGCGGGTTCCACGTCTACGAAGTCTTCGGCGAAGCCCAGATTCCGATCGCGCACAACAGCTTCATCTACGATTTGACGCTGAACGCGGGTTACCGTTATTCGGCCTATAAGACGACTGCCGGGAAGACCTACAACACCGATACCTACAAGATCGGCGTGGACTTCTCGCCGATCCGCGACATCAAGTTCCGCGGGTCGTTCAACCGCGCGGCGCGCGCGCCGAACATCCAGGAATTGTTCGCAACCCAGGTCGTTGCGCTCGACGGATCGAAGGATCCGTGCGCGGGCATCACGATCGCCGCCAACAATTATGGCTGTCTTGCGCAGGGCCTCCTCGCCGGTCAGAAGATTTCCGCCAATCCGTCGGGCCAGTATAACGGCCTGATCGGCGGCGTTCAGACGCTGACCCCGGAAAAGGCGACCACCAAGTCGTTGGGCGTGGTGCTTCAGCCGCGGTTCCTGCCGCGCCTGGCGCTGTCGGTCGACTGGTTCGACATCAAGATCCGGAATGCGATCCGCTCGCTCGGGCCTGATGCGGTCCTTTCGGACTGCGTGACGAACGCGACTGCGACCTTCACGCCGGTATCGTGCAGCCTCGTGCATCGCGATGCGGGCGGCTCGCTCTGGCTGACGCCGGGCGGCTATGTGGTCGACCTGCCGAGCAACAACAGCACGCAGGAAACCCGCGGTATCGAGGTCAACGGTTCGTACAGCCAGCCCGTCGGCAATCTGGGCAATCTGTCGCTGACCTTCAACGGCACCTATCTCGATGCCTATAAGGTCAACAACGGCCTGACCCAGCCCTATGATTGCGCCGGTCTCTATGGCCCGGTCTGCAGCAAGGGCGGCACGACCGACGCCGGCTCGCCGATGCCGCGCTGGCGGCACAAGACCCGCCTGACCTGGCAGCTGCCGGAAGGCATCGGCCTGTCGGCGCAGTGGCGCTATATCGGTCCGGTTCGCGCCGAGACGACGGTCAACAACCAGACGCTGCAGGGCGCCAACCCGCTCAACCCGGGGCTGCGTATCCCGTCGTACAGCTACTTCGACCTTTCGGCGACGGCCACGGTCGGCACCGGCTATACGTTCCGGATCGGCGTCAACAACATCTTCGACAAGCAGCCGCCGTTCGTCACCTCGGGTAACGCGGGCCTCGACGGGTCGAACCTGTGCCCGACCGGTCCGTGCAACGGCAACACCTATCCGGCGGTCTATGACGCGCTGGGTCGTTACATCTACGCCGGCTTCACCCTCGACTTCTAAGCCGGGGATCAGCCTGAAAATCGGGGCGGTCGGCGATAAGCCGGCCGCCCTTTTTCGTGCGACGCAAAATGGAGATTGCCTGTGCCCGCGGCGACGTCCAAAAATCGTCCGCGATGACCAGCACGATGACCGCCGATCAGATTACCGCCCACGCGCTCCGCGACGCGATGACCGCGGCGCGCACCGGCAATCTCGCGCGGGCCGGCCAGATCGCCGAGCAGGCGCTCGTGGCCGGCGGGGACGTGGTGCCGCTCAACGCCTTCCTCGGCATGGTGCGTGCGCGCGCCGGCGACGCGGCGGGATCGATCCGGCATCTGCGCGTCGCGCATCAGGGGAAACCGGGCGATGCGACGATCGCATGCAATCTCATCGCTGCGCTGGCCGATAGCGGTGATCAGGAAGGCGCGCTGGATGTCGCCACGCTGGCGCTGGCGCGCGCCGACCCCAGCCTGCGCGTGGCGCGATATCGCGCGTTCCTCGCGCAGTCGCTCGAACGCTTCGACGACGCGGTCGAGGCTTATGATCATATCGTCGCGCTGGCGCCGAACGATTTCGAAAGCTGGAACAACCTCGGCAATGCGCGGTCAGCGACGGGCGATACCGATGGCGCGGTCGCCGCGCTGGAGCGCGCGGTGGCGCTCGATCCGAATGCCGCCCCGACGCGGCTCAACCTTGCCTCGGCGCTGCGCGCGGCCGATCGCGGCGCAGAGGCCGAAGCCGTGCTGCGCCAGGCGATCGCCGACTTCCCCGGCGATGCCCGGCCGCACCACGATCTCTACGTGCTGTTCAAGGAACTCGGCCGCGATCCGCCGGCGCTGGAGGCGATCGAAGCGGCGGTCGCACTCGATCCGGCGAATGCGAATCTGCAATTCAAGGCCGCGGTCGAATATGGCCTCGTGCCGCGGGTCGAGGAGGCGGAGCGCGCCTATCTGGCGGCGCTCACGCTCGATCCGCTGCTGACCGACGCCTATCTCGGGCTCGCGATCCAATATGAACATACCAATCGCGAGGAAGAGTTCGCGCCGCTGCTCGCGCGTGGTGAGGCGGCCGGGGTGGATGCGGGCGCGCTCGCCTTCATCCGTGCGATGGAACTCCGCCGTGCCGGCCGCTTCGACGAAGCGCTCGCCGAGCTGGATCATGTCCCCGCCGAGATCGAACCGGAACGCACCGTGCATATCCGCGCGACCTTGCTCGATCGCCTCGGACGAAGCGACGAAGCGTTCGCCTGCTTCAGCGAGACCAATCGATTGCACGCCGAGGATGCGTCCGACCCGCTCGGACGGGCGGCGCAGTGGCGCGGCGTGCTGGAGCGCGAAATCGCGATGATGACCCCGGAATGGGCGGCGAGCTGGCGCCCGCTCGATCCGGCGCCCTTGTCCGACACCGCCGATCCCGTGTTTCTCGTCGGTTTCCCGCGCTCGGGTACGACCTTGCTCGATACGATCCTGATGGGGCACCCCGATACGGTCGTGCTAGAGGAGCGGCCGCCACTCAATCTGGTCGACGAGCGGCTCGGCGGCGCCGAGGCGTTGCCGACGCTGGATGAGGCGGGCGTCGCCGCCGCGCGCGCGCATTATTACGAGGAAGTCGCGAAGCTGGCGACGCTGCGGCCGGGAATGACGCTGGTCGATAAGTCGCCGCTGTTCCTGCACAAGGCGCTGTTGATCAAGCGGCTGTTTCCGCGCGCGCGCATCATCCTTGCGCTGCGGCATCCGTGCGACGTGGTGCTGAGCTGCTATATCAGCAATTTCAAGCTCAACTCGGCGATGTCCAATTTCCTGCGGCTCGAGGATGCCGCGAATTTCTACGATCTGACCTTCCGCCATTGGGAGGCGGCGCGTGCGCTGGTTCCCCTCGATGTCTATCCGATCGTCTATGAGCGGCTGATCGAGGATGTCGAAGGAACGGTGCGGCCGCTGTTCGAGCATCTCGGGCTCGAATGGCACGAGGCGGCGATCGATCACCGCCGGACGGCGCGCGAGCGCGGCTTCATCACCACCGCGAGCTATTCGCAGGTGACGGAGCCGATCTACAAGCGCGCCGCGGGCCGGTGGCAGCGATATCGCGAGCATCTTGCCCCGATCCTGCCCGTGCTCCAACCCTGGATAGAGAGGTTCGGCTACAGCCTATGACGGCAAATGGGGGGGCAGATCGCGGGGTGGAACAGGCGCTGGCGGCGGGTGATTTCGGCCGCGCACTCGAATTGCTGCGCGCGGCGTCGGCGGCAAATCCGGGCGATATCGACACCTTGCTCAAACTCGCCGGGGTAAGCCGCGCCGCGGGCCGGCCGCGCGAGGCGCTCGACGCGGTGCATCGCGCGCTCGCGCTCTCGCCGCTGCATTTCACCGCGCTGCTGCTGCGCGCGAGCCTGCTGCAGCGACTGGACGAGGCAAAAGCCGGCGAAGCGTGGGGAGAGGCGCTGGCGCAGCGCCCGGCGGGCGCCTTGCCGCCCCCGCTGGCGGCGGCGGTGGCCGAGGCCGAAGCGCGTCACGCGGCATGGCTGGCGGCGCGCGAGGAGAGACTGGCGGCGGCGATGGCCCCCGTCGAGGCTACAGCCGGTGATGACGAGCGCCGCCGCATCGCGCGCTTCCGCAGCAACGCGCTGCGCCGGACCCGCCCGTTTCACAGCGAGCCGACGCATTTCTTCTTCCCCGAGCTTACCGAGCGCGAGTTCCACCCGCGCGCGCGCTTCCCGTGGCTCACCGATCTGGAGGCCGCGACCGAGGAGATCGCCGCCGAATTGCAGGCGCTGCTCGCCGCGAACCGCGCCGAGCTGGTGCCTTATATCCAATATCCCGATCATCTGCCGATGCGGCAGTGGCAGCCGCTCAACCACAATCCCGACTGGAGCGCGATCCATCTGCTCCAGAACGGGCGGCGCATCGACGGCAATGCCGATCAATGCCCGCGGACGATGGCGCTGATCGATCGCCTGCCGCAACCCGATGTGCCGGGCGCCTCGCCCAATGCGATGTTCTCGCTGCTCGCGCCGCACACGCATATCCCGCCGCATGTCGGCGTGAGCAACGCCCGGCTCGTTTGCCATTTGCCGCTGATCGTGCCGGAAGGGTGCTGGTTCCGCGTCGGCGGCGAGAGGCGCGATTGGCGGCGCGGCGAGGCGTTCGTCTTCGACGATACGATCGAGCATGAGGCGATGAACCCCAGCGACCGGCTACGCGTCGTGTTCATTTTCGACGTCTGGCACCCCGATCTCAGCCCGACCGAGCGCGCGGCAGTAACCGCGCTGATCGAGGCCGAAGGCAAGGGAGAGAGCGCGAGACTGTAACGAACACCCCGCGAACCGCTTTGCGCGGGTAACCGAATCGCGCTATCAAATCCGCAGGGACTTCGAAAGATACCGCATATGCGTTCGCTTCGTTACGCAATTGTACTTACTGCGCTTATTGGCAGCGCGGCCCCCGCATTGGCGGATGACGCCAAGCCCCGTCCGAAGGCGGATCCCAACCGGCTGATCTGCGAGGACCAGCCGGTGCTCGGCAGCCGGCTTGGCGGAAAACGGATATGCCTGACGCGGGCGCAATGGGACGATAAATATCGTCAGGAGCGCCAGATGATCGAGCGGTCGCAGGTCAATTCGTGCCAGAAGGGCGCGGGCTGCTGATCGTCGCCCGGCGCCGTCGCGGATGACCTTCGCCGAGGCGCTTGCCGCAGTCACTGCCGCACCCGCGGATCCGGACGCGCTGGATGATCTCGCGCGTGCGGCGATGGCGGAAGGAGAGGAGGAGCGGGCGCTCGATCGCCTGCTGCCTGCCGCGCGGCAGGCGGGCCGCAATCCGTTATTGTGGCAATGGAGCGGTTTGCTCGCGCGCGCGCTCGAACGGCATGATGTCGCGCTCGCTGCATTCGAACGGGCGGTTGCCAATGCCCCCGGCGATGCCGGTATCGCGCACGGCCACGCCCGCGTCGCGATGGAAGCCGGGGCGCCGGCGGTCGCGCTGTTTGCGCGCGCCCGGCAACTGGCGCCTAACGACGCGGGCGTCCTGCTGGGCGAGGCCGCGGCGCGCTTCGCGGTCGGCGAGATCGAGGCCGCGATCGGGGGGTTGGAGCCGGTCGTCGCGGCCAATCCGGGCTGGATCGAAGGCCATGATACGATCGCGCAATTGCGCGCGCTCGCCGGCGATCGCGCCCATGCATTCGCTTCCTATGATCGCGCGCTGGCCGTTGCGCCGCGTCATCCGCCATTGTGGCATGGGCTGGTGGCGCTGCACATTCGCGGCGAAGACTATCGCGCGGCGCTCGCGACGATCGCGCGCGCGCGTGCCGCGCTCGGTCCCAACCCCGATCTCGATGCGCAGGAGGCGATCGCGCGGGGCGAGACCGGCGATCTCGCCGGCGCCGAGCGTCTCTATGCATTGCCGCATGTTCGCACTGCGCCCGGAATGGCGGTGTGGCGGGTACGGCACTTGCTTCGCGCGGCCCGGCTCGATGAGGCAAGCAAGTTGGTCGAAGTCGGGCCCGAGGCTGCCGACGGTGCGATGTGGCCTTATGCGGCGATTACGTGGCGGTTGACCGGCGATCCGCGGCTGGCCTGGCTTGAGGGTGATCCGCGGCTCGTTTCGGTGGTCGACCTTGCCGATCGGCTGCCGTCGCTCGAGCGCGTCGCCGAGGTCTTGCGCGGCATACATCGCGCGCGGGGCGCGCATCTCGATCAGTCGGTCCGCGGCGGCACGCAGACCGACGGCCCGCTCTTCGCGCGTATCGATCCCGAAATTCGCGCCCTGCGCGCGGCGGTGGTCGAGGCGGTCGCGCAGCATGTCGCGCAATTGCCGCCGCCGGATGCGCGTCACCCCACCTTGTCGAAGCGGCGCGACCGCGCACCGCGCTTCGCGGGCTCGTGGTCGGTGCGGCTGGTGGGGCAGGGGCATCACGTCAACCACGTTCACCCGCAAGGCTGGATCAGTTCCGCTCTTTACGTTGCGTTGCCCGAAGCGCCCCCGGATGGCGGCGCGCACGCCGGCTGGCTGACGATCGGCAGCCCGCAGGCAGCGCTCGGCCTCGATCTGCCGCCGACGCGCATGATCGAGCCCAAGCCCGGCCGGTTGGTGCTGTTTCCGTCGACGATGTGGCACGGCACGGTGCCGTTTCCGGCAGGTGAGCGGCTGACCGTCGCGTTCGACGTGTTGCCGCCGATCTGACGGTGCCGCGCGGCTCGGGCGCCTGACAGCGACCCCGGAGGCAAAAGAAAAGGGCGGCCGTTCGTTGAACAGCCGCCCGTCATTAGGTTGTTACCGTCGTTATCAGAACTTGAACGTCGCACCCGCATAGATCATGCGGCCGTACAGATCGTAAGTATTGGCAATAGTGTTGGTACCGGGCCAGCTGACCGTGTTCGTGTCACCGAAGAACGGCGGCTTCTTGTCGAACAGGTTGTTCACGCCGACGTAGAGTTCCATCTTGCGAGTATCGCCAACCAGGAACTTGCCCTGGATATTGTGATACCAGTAAGCCGGAATGCGGGTTGCTACATCGGTCTGCGACGGCAGTGTATCCCACAGCGGGCCGAGGTATTCGACGCGGTAGTTGAACTGGAAGTTGCTGCTACCCAGCGTGAAGTTACCGACGACGTGGTCCTTGAAGCCCGAGCCGAGGCGGCCGCAGTTATAGCAATCGGCCTGGCCGAGCTCGTCCTGCACCGGACCACCCGGGAACGGCGTCTGCTCCTGCTTGAAGCGATGGTTGTACATCACGTCCATGTCGAGCTTCCACTCGCCCGTAATCGGCACCGAATAACGGCCCTGGATATCCAGACCGGAGACCAGATACGAACCGGTATTCAGGTTGATCGCGTTGACGCGGGTAATGAACCCGCCGGAATCGCGAACGACGTTGTTGCAGAACAACGGATTGCCGCCGGTGAAGCACTCGTCGATCGAGGTCTGCTGACCGATGATGCCGATCGCGTTCTTCACCTTGATGTGGTAATAATCCACCGTCAGGCTGAGGTTGCGAATGGCCCGCGGCGTGAACACCACGCCAGCGGTGATCGTGTCGGCGGTTTCGGCCTTCAGGTTCGGGTTGCCGCCGACCAGGCCGTCGATCGTCTGCCGCTGCGCCAGCGTATAGGTGAAGCTGCCGCGATTGGCGACGGTGTTGGCGACGCCCGGGATCGCGCTGCAGCCGGCCGGAAGCGGACGGGTCGGCGTGCCATCGTTGCTCGTGCCGCCGCCCTGATCGCACGGGTCGGAGACGGCGAGGAAGGTCTGGCTCTGCGCCGAGAACAGCTCGCTGATGTTCGGCGCACGCGTCGCGCGGGCATAGACTCCCCGGAAGCGGACATCGGGAACCGGGGCGTAGGTTGCGCCGCCCTTGAAGCTCCAGATCCCGCCGATCGTCGAATAATCGGCGTAGCGTGCGGCGCCTTCGAGGCCGAGATAGTAGAGGCCCGGACGGTCCTCGACGATCGGCGCGTCGATTTCGACGAACGCTTCCTTCACGTTGAACTTGCCCTTGGTGTTCGACAGCTGGTTGCCCGCGCTGAGACCCGCCTGGGTGAACGGATCGAACACTTCCGAGCTCTTTTCGTGACGATATTCGCCACCGAACGCGATCGAGATCGGCTTGCCCCACAGCGAGAACAGTTCGCCGGTGACGCTGCCCGAAATCACGTCCTGCTTCACGTTCGCCAGATAATCGTACAGCACGTTCTGGCCGTTGACGACATTGACCGAACCGCCGCCATCGAGCGCGATCGTCTGGGTCGGCCCGGTGTAGGTCTGCAGGAACTTCGAGGCGGCCGCGGAGACGGTGTTATAGCCGAAGATGTTCATCGGGACGCAGCCCGCCGCACGTGCCGCCGGGTCGCTGCACTGCACCTGGCCGTTCGGGCCGATCTCGTTGCTCAGCGCCGCGCCGTAGTTCGGCATGTAGATCGACTGCGAATAGGTGTGGTCGCGCGTCTGCGAGTGTTCGTAGTACAGATCGTACTTCCACTTGCTGTCGCTCGTGATGTCACCCTTCACGCCCAGCACGCCGCGCCAGTAATCGCGGTTGTTGTTGTTGCTGCGGCTGAAGATGTCGTTCGACCGACGGCGGAACTGGATCACGTTGACGCCGTTCGCGATCGCGGCCTGACGGATCGCGTCCGGAACATAGGGGCTGGTGATCGGGATGCCGGCATAAGCCGAACCGTCGAAGTTCAGCGCGGCGCCCGGCCCGCTGTTGGCGATCGCCGACGGCTCGAGCGACGAGCTCGAGTTGGTGCGCGCATATTGGCCCTGGAAATAGACCTTGAACGCGTCGGAGAAATCGTAGTTCGCCAGCAACGTGCCCATGTAGCGCTCGACCGGCACCGACAGGTAACGATCGTGATCGCGGTTGTAGCCGTCGATGTTGGCGCCCTGATAACCCTTCAACGTATTGTTCGGGGTGAAAGTGAAGGTGCGGCCGCTGGTGGCGGAGAACGCCGTCTGATCGGCATTGCTGACGTCGAACAGGCCCTGCGCCGCATAGGAACTGCGCGCCGGGAAATCGTTCGCCGAGAAGCTGCGGTTGCGCGAACGCAGGCCGTGGTCGTCGTCGTAGCTGAAGTTCGCGACGACATGGCCGCGCCCGTCGCTGAACGACTTGCCGCCGGTGACCGAGACGTACTGACGCCCGGCATCGCCCTTGTCGGAGATCGTGTTCTGGCCGCGGACCGACAGGCCCTCGAACTTGTCCTTGAGGACGAAGTTGACGACGCCCGCAACCGCTTCCGAACCGTAAACCGCCGAGGCGCCGCCGGTCACGACGTCGACGCGCTCGACCAGGTCGGTCGGGATGTTGTTGATGTCGACCGCCGAGGTGCCGGCGATGCCGACCGAGCGGCGGCCGTCGATCAGGACCAGCGTGCGCGACGAACCGAGGTTGCGCAGGTTGACGGTCGCCTGGCCGTTGCCGGTGGTCGAGAAGTTCGAGCTCGTGCGGCTGAAGTTCTGGCCGACCTGCGGCAGCGTGGCGAGCACGTCCTGGATGTTCGCCGCGCCGGTCTGCTGGATCCGCTCGAGGCTGACGCTCTGGATCGGCACCGAAGCCTGCAGTTCGGGCCGCGCGATACGCGAACCGGTGACGACGACGTCGGCGGTCTCGTCCGCCGGCTGCGTGGCGGACGGCGCGGGCTGCGTCGTGTCCTGTGCATGCGCCTGCATCGCGATCAAGCTCGATCCGAGGATCAAAGCCGAAGCAAGCACACGCCTCTTCGCATGGAATTGCATATGTATAACCCCTCTACGGCGCTGCGGCCGTGATACGCTTAGTGCGGCCGTACGATGTGAGAGGCCGCATGAGGGATCGGCTAAACCCGGTAGCCTTGCTGTCGCAATGGGAAACGGCGCCGCGCCAGAAAGTTGACGCGACGCCGTGGTTTACGTGTCACACTATCGTCATTTGACGGTCAGTACGAGCTTCCCATCCCCCTCGTCGACATCGACGGTGGCGCCATCCTTCACCTCGCCGCGCAGGATCAGCTCGGCGAGCGGGTCCTGCAGATAACGCTGCACCGCGCGTTTCAGCGGCCGTGCGCCATAGACGGGATCGTATCCCACCCGGCCGAGCCACGCCCGCGCGGCATCGGTCAGCGCCAGCGTCACCTTGCGGTCGGCGAGCAGCTTCTGGACCCGCCCGACCTGGATATCGACGATCGGCCCCATATGCGTCTGCCCCAACCGATGGAACAGGATGATCTCGTCGAGCCGGTTGAGGAATTCCGGGCGGAAATGCGCGCGGACCACCTCCATCACCTGTCCCTCGACCTTCTCGACATCCTCGCCCTCGCCGAGATTGGCGAGATACTGGCTGCCGAGGTTCGAGGTGAGGATGATCAGCGTGTTCGAGAAGTCGACCGTGCGGCCCTGGCCGTCGGTCAGCCGCCCGTCGTCGAGCACCTGCAGCAAGACATTGAACACATCGCCGTGCGCCTTTTCAACTTCGTCGAACAGCACGACCTGATAGGGCCGCCGCCGCACCGCCTCGGTCAGTACGCCGCCTTCCTCATAGCCGACATAGCCGGGAGGCGCGCCGATCAGCCGCGAGACGGCGTGCTTCTCCATGAATTCGCTCATGTCGATCCGCACCATCGCGTTGGGATCGTCGAACAGGAATTCGGCGAGTGCCTTGGTCAGCTCGGTCTTGCCCACACCCGTCGGCCCGAGGAACAGGAACGAGCCGAGCGGCCGGTTCGGGTCCTGCAGCCCGGCGCGCGCGCGGCGAACGGCGGTCGAGACCGCGCGTACCGCCTGATCCTGCCCGATCACGCGCTGGCCGATCACCTGCTCCATCCGCAGCAGCTTCTCGCGCTCGCCTTCGAGCATCCGGTCGACCGGCACTCCGGTCCAGCGGCTGACGACGCTGGCGATATCGTCGGCGGTCACTTCCTCGCGCAGCATCGCGCCCTTGGTCGCGCCCTGCGCTTCCTCGAGCTGCTTCTGAAGGCCGGGGATCGTGCCGTAGGACAGCTCACCCGCGCGCGCGAGATCGCCGTCGCGCTGCGCCTGTTCGAGCGCGATGCGCGCCGCGTCGAGCTGTTCCTTGAGCTTGGCCTCGGCGCCGATCTTGTCCTTCTCGGCCTGCCAGCGCTGGGTCAGCTCGGCCGATTGCTCCTCGAGATTGGCGAGCTCGCTCTCGAGATTGGCGAGCCGGTCGCGTGACGCGGCATCGCTTTCCTTCTTGAGCGCCTCGCGCTCGATCTTGAGCTGGATGATGCGGCGATCGAGCGTCTCGATCTCCTCGGGCTTGCTCTCCACCTCCATGCGGATGCGGCTCGCCGCCTCGTCCATCAGGTCGATCGCTTTATCGGGCAGGAAGCGATCGGTGATGTAGCGATTGCTCAGCGTCGCCGCCGCGACGATCGCGCCGTCGGTGATCCGCACGCCGTGGTGCAGCTCGTAACGGTCCTTCAGCCCGCGCAGGATCGAGATCGTATCCTCGACAGTCGGTTCGCCGACGAACACCGGCTGGAACCGCCGCTGCAACGCCGGATCCTTCTCGACATATTTGCGATATTCGTCGAGCGTCGTCGCGCCGACGCAATGCAGCTCGCCACGCGCCAGCGCGGGCTTGAGCAAATTGGAGGCGTCCATCGCGCCATCCGATTTGCCTGCGCCGATCAGCGTGTGCATCTCGTCGATGAACAGGATGATATCGCCCTCGGCGCCCTTCACCTCGTCGAGCACGCCCTTCAGGCGCTCCTCGAACTCGCCGCGATATTTGGCGCCCGCGATCAGCGCGCCCATGTCGAGCGCCATCAAGGTACGGTTCTTGAGCGTATCGGGCACGTCGCCATTGGCGATGCGCAGCGCGAGGCCCTCGGCGATCGCGGTCTTGCCGACGCCCGGTTCGCCGATCAGCGCCGGATTGTTCTTGGTGCGGCGCGCGAGGATCTGGATGGTGCGACGGATTTCCTCGTCGCGGCCGATCACCGGATCGAGCTTGCCGTCCTTCGCCGCCTGGGTCAGGTCGCGCGCGAATTTCTTGAGCGCGTCATAGCGATCCTCCGCCGAGGCGGTGTCGGCGGTGCGCCCGCCGCGCAACTGGTTGATCGCGGCGTTGAGCGCCTCCGGGGTCACCCCCGCGGTCTTGAGCGCCTTGCCCGCCGGGGTGTTGAGCGCGAGCGCCAACGCGACGAGCAGCCGCTCGACGGTGACATAGCTGTCGCCCGATTTCTGCGCGATCTGCTCGGCGGCATCGAGCACGCGCACCGCGTCATTGTTGAGTCCCGGCGTGGTCTGCGCGCCCGAGCCGGAGACCGCGGGGATCTTCGACAGCGCCAGATCGGTCTCGGTCGCGGCACGCCGCGCGTCGCCCCCCGCGGACTGGATCAGCCCGGCGGCCATGCCCTGTTCGTCTTCGAGCAGCGCCTTGAGCAGATGCTCGGGCGTGATCTGCTGGTGGTTCATGCGGATCGCGACGGTCTGCGCCGATTGCAGGAAACCCTTGGCGCGGTCGGTGAATTTTTCGAGGTTCATATTGCTCCCCTTGAGATGCCCGAGGATGTAATGTGGCATTTTTGCCACACAAGGGGCGGCGGGTTGGAATTCCGAATACTCTCTCGTCATTCCCGCGAAGGCGGGAATCCATTCCGGCTGGCCTCGCGATTCTTTCCATGACCTGCGCGAATGGATTCCCGCCTTCGCGGGAATGACGGCGGGGAGAAGGTGCACGAAGGCCGCACATCCAAGTCAGATAGCATGATGGAGTCGGCAACGGATCAGGGCTATATGCGTTGCAAATCGAAACAGGAGAGCGACTCATGGCCACGCTGGCGTCCGTCGAGAGCAAGCCGAACTACGTCCCTGGCGAATGGGAGGCGCGGGTCGATCTCGCGGCGGCCTATCGGCTGGTCGCGCTCTACGGGTGGGACGATCTGATCTTCACCCATCTTTCGGCGCGGGTGCCGGGCCCCGAGCATCATTTCCTGATCAACCCCTATGACATGATGTTCGAGGAGATCACCGCCTCGTCGCTGGTCAAGATCGATGTCGAGGGCAATCCGGTCGGCGCGACGACGCATCCGGTCAACCCCGCGGGGTTCACGATCCACTCGGCGCTGCATATGGCGCGCGAGGACGCCAATGCGGTGATGCATCTCCACACCCCGCACGGCCAGGCGGTCTCGGCGATGGAATTCGGGCTGCTGCCGCACACCCAGACCTCGATGATCGCGGGGCACGACATCGCCTATCATGACTATGAGGGGATCGCGACCGATCTGGAGGAACGCGAGCGGCTCGTCGCCGATATGGGCGACAAGCATGCGATGATCCTGCGCAACCACGGCACGCTCGCGGTGGGGGACAGCGTCGGCGCGTGCTTCCTGCGGCTCTATTTCCTCGAGCGCGCCTGCGAGGCGCAGGTGCTGATGCTGTCGGCGGGGAAGGAACATCTCAACAATCCGCCGCAGGGGGTCGAGGACAAGGTCGCGCGCCAATCCGCCCCCAAGGGGATGGGGATGCTCGCCGAGCGGCTCGCCTGGCCCGCACTGCTGCGCAAGCTCGACCGGATCGACCCGAGCTATCGGGAATAGGGGAGGGGCACGCAACTCAACCCCCTGTTCGCCCTGAGCTTGTCGAAAGGCTGTCCTTCTTCCGCGGAAGAAAAGTGCAGGGCTTCGACAAGCTCAGCCCGAACGGGGCGAGGGAATCGCCATTCTCGCGAAGCCGGAACCAGAAGGTTTACCGCGCCTCCAGCACCATATTGAAGGGCCCTTCGGTTGCGCGGCGCACCTCCGCGAACCCGCCCTCGCGGACGATTGCTGACAGCTTCGCCTCGCCCGCCTGCGCGCCGAGCCCTTCGCCCACCTCCTGATCGAGCGAGGTCGGCACGCAAATCATCGTCGAAGCGTTGTAATAGAGCCGCCCGACCGGGTTGAAATTCTGCGCCGGCCGGTCCCCCGCGATCGGCTCGACGATCATCCAGCTCCCGCCGGGGGCGAGGATCCGACGCATATGCGCGGCGCACCCGCGCGGGTCGCCCATGTCGTGGAGGCAATCGTACATCGTGACGAGATCGAAATCGCGCTCGGCGATATCTTTCGCGGTCGCGACCTCGAACCGCACCCGCTCGTGCAGCCCGTGCGCGACCGCGTGGCGCCGTGCCTCCTCGATCGACGGGGCATGGAAGTCATACCCGACGAAGGTGCTGTCGGGATAGGCCTGCGCCATCAGCAGCGTGGAGAAGCCGACCCCGCATCCGACGTCCGCCACCTTCGCCCCGCTGCGCAGCTTGGCCTCGACGCCGTCGAGCGCGGGGAGCCACGATTGGACGATATTGTTGACATAGCCCGGCCGGAAGAAGGCGCCGGTCGCGCAGAACAGGCATCCCGCGTGGTCGCCCCAGCGCACCCCGCGGCCGTTGCGGAAACATTCCTCGACCTTGGCCTCGGCCTCGATCATCGCCGCGACCAGCTCGAACGCGCCGGCGAGATAGACCGGGCTGTCGCGATGCTGGAAGACCATTGCCTGTTCGGGCGAGAGGCTGAAGCTGTCGGTCGCGGGGTCGAAATCGATATAGCCGTTGGCGCTCTGCGCGAGTGCCCATTCGCGGACATAGCGCTCATGCAGCCCGCCGGCACGCCGCGCGAGTTCGGGCGCGGTGGCGGGGCCTTCGGCGAGCGCATCGAACAGCCCCAGGCGGAATCCCAGCCGCACGGTCGGCACGCTCATCGCGCCGCCCAGATCGCCCAACATCTTGCCTACGAAGGCGTGGAGCTTCGCCTCATCGAACGACGCCGGCATGATTCTCTCCTCTCGGTTTGCGTGTGCTCGATTCTCCTTGTGCGGCGACCCTATGGGCCGAAATTTACCACATTGCGGTGGGGGCGGCGACTCCGCTTCCTTTCCCCCCGTCATTCCCGCGAAGGCGGGAATCCATTGTGGCTGGTGGAGCGGCTCTTTCCACCAACTGCGCGAATGGATCCCCCCGCCTTCGCGGGGATGACGGAGGGAAAGCGGGGCGGGTGGGGGACGATGGTGCGGGCGATCGACGCCCCAAAAAGAAAAAGCCCCGGCATCGCTGCCGGGGCCCTTCCTTTTGCTCCGTTGAGCGGCGCTGCGATCAGTCGCGGTCGCCGGTCAGGAAGGCGGGGGCGAAGTCGGGCGCCGAGCCCTCGTCCTTGCCGCCTTCGCTGCGCTCGCGGCGCGGGCCGCGGTCGCGGCGCGGGCCACGGTCGCCACGGTCACCGCCGCGTCCACCGCGATCGCCGCCGCGGTCACCACGGTCGCCGCCGTCACGGCGCGGGCCGCGATCGCCGCGGTCGCCGCGCGGTTCGCGCGCCGGGCGGGTGTCTTCCAGCTCGGCGCCGGTTTCCTGATCGACGACGCGCATCGACAGGCGAACCTTGCCGCGCGGATCGATCTCCAGCACCTTGACCTTGACCTCCTGGCCTTCGCTCAGGACGTCGGAGACCTTCTCGACGCGCTCGTTCTTGATCTCCGAGACGTGGACGAGGCCGTCCTTGCCGCCCATGAAGTTCACGAAGGCGCCGAAATCGACCAGATTGACCACCTTGCCGGTGTAGATCTTGCCGACTTCCGCTTCCTCGACGATGCCCTTGATCCAGTTCATCGCCGCTTCGATCTGCGCGCCGTCCGACGAGCTGATCTTGATCACGCCCTCGTCGTCGATGTCGACCTTGGCGCCGGTGGTGGCGACGATCTCGCGGATCACCTTGCCGCCGGTGCCGATCACGTCGCGGATCTTCGACTTGTCGATCGTCATCGTCTCGATGCGCGGGGCATGGGCGGAAAGCTCGGTGCGGGTCTCGCCCAGCGCCTTGTTCATTTCGCCCAGGATGTGCGCGCGGCCTTCCTTGGCCTGCGCCAGCGCCGCCTCGAAGATCTCCTTGGTGATGCCGGCGATCTTGATGTCCATCTGCATCGTGGTGATGCCTTCGGACGTGCCGGCGACCTTGAAGTCCATGTCGCCCAAGTGATCTTCGTCACCCAGGATGTCGGAGAGGATCGCGAAATCCTTGCCTTCGAGGATCAGCCCCATCGCGATGCCGGAGACCGGGCGCTTGATCGGCACGCCGGCGTCCATCAGGCTCAGCGAGCCGCCGCACACCGTCGCCATCGACGACGAGCCGTTCGACTCGGTGATGTCGCTGGTGACGCGGATCGTGTAGGGGAATTCCTCCTTGGACGGCAGCACCGGATGCAGCGCGCGCCACGCCAGCTTGCCGTGGCCGACTTCGCGACGACCCGGCGCGCCGAAGCGGCCCACTTCGCCGACCGAATAGGGCGGGAAGTTATAGTGCAGCATGAAATGCTGGTAGGAGAGGCCGCCGAGACCGTCGATCATCTGCTCCGCATCGCGCGTGCCGAGCGTGGTGGTGGCGATCGTCTGGGTCTCGCCGCGGGTGAACAGCGCCGAGCCGTGCGCGCGCGGCAGGAAGTGGACTTCCGACGCAATCGGGCGGATCTGCTTGGTGTTGCGGCCGTCGATGCGGCGTCCGTCCTTGAGGATCGCGGTGCGGACGATATCCGCCTCGAGCTTCTTGACCAGCTTGGCGGCGACGAGCTGCTCCTGCGGCGTCTTGTCGGCCATCGCGGCCTTCGCCTTGCTGCGCGCCTCGCCCAGCGCGGTCTGGCGCGCCTGCTTGTCGGTCAGCTTGTAGGCGGCGGTGATGTCCTTGCCGACGAGTTTCTTGAGCTCGGCCTTGAGCTTGGTCTGGTTGTCCCCCGCGGGGAGTTCCCACGGATCCTTGGCGGCCTTTTCGGCGAGGTCGATGATCGCGTCGACGACCTGCTGGCATGCCTTGTGCGCGAACAGCACCGCGCCGAGCATCACTTCTTCCGAAAGCTCCTTGGCCTCGGATTCGACCATCATCACCGCGTCGTGGGTCGCGGCGACGACGAGATCGAGCTCGCCCTCGGCAACTTCGGCGTCGGTCGGGTTGAGCTGATATTCGCCGTCCTTGTAGCCGACGCGCGCGGCGCCGATCGGGCCCATGAACGGCACGCCCGAAATGGTCAGCGCGGCCGAGGCCGCGACCATCGCCAGAATATCCGGCTCATTCTCGCCGTCATACGACAACACCTGCGCGATGCAGTTGATCTCGTTGTAGAAGCCTTCGGGGAACAGCGGACGGACCGGGCGGTCGATCAGGCGGCTGACCAACGTCTCACGCTCGGTCGCGCCACGCTCGCGCTTGAAGAAGCCGCCCGGGATGCGCCCGGCGGACGAGAACTTTTCCTGATAGTGAACGGTGAGCGGGAAGAAATCCTGCCCTTCCTTCACGTTCTTGGCGGCAGTGACGGCGCACAGCACGACCGTCTCGCCGAGCGTCGCGAGCACCGCGCCGTCGGCCTGACGGGCAACGCGGCCCGTTTCGAGCGTCAGGGTCTTTCCGCCCCACTCGATGCTTACCTTCTGGGTATTGAACATTTCATTTCCTTTGGACCGGCCGCCCTATGCGTCCGGGGCCTCTTTTGCAGGCTGTCCGGCCTGCGCGGTGTCGGGCGAGGGATCGCCCGTGCCCGTTCGCCGGATTGCGAAGGGGCGGATATGAGAAGGGCGCCGCGAGGGCGCCCTTCGTGTCACTTGCGAAGACCGAGCTTCGCGATGAGGGCGAGGTAGCGATCCCCGTCCTTCTTGCGGAGATAGTCGAGCAGCGAACGCCGCTTGTTGACCATCATCAGCAGGCCGCGGCGCGAGTGGTTGTCCTTCGCATGGCCCTTGAAGTGCTCGGTCAGGTTGCGGATCCGCTCGGTGAGGATCGCGACCTGCACCTCGGGGGAGCCGGTGTCGCCGTCCTGACGGGCGTGGTCCTTGATGAGTTCCTGACGGCGCTCAGCGGTAATCGACATTCGAATTTTCCTTCGACATCACATCACAGGTTGAAGCCGCGGACGACGCGGACCTCGCGGTCCACCACATCGACCAGCGCCACCGGCACGTCGCCGAGCAGCGCGAGGGTCAAGCCATCCTCGGCGACGATCCCGACCAGAACACGCCCCTGGCGGAGCGCCCCTGCCTGATCGGGGGAGAGGGAAAGTGCCGGGATGTCGTCCAGCGCTGCCCTCAACGGCAGGAGAGATTGTTCAAGCGCGTGGCCCATAGCGATTTCGGCCAATTTGTCCAGCGATATCGCCTGGGAGAGGTCGAACGGGCCAGCCTTGGTGCGTCTTAGATAGGTGACATGACCTACGGTGCCAAGCGCCAGCGCGATATCGCGCGCAAGGCTGCGGATATAGGTGCCCTTGGAGACATGCGCCGTCAGCGTCACTTCCTCCAGAACCTCGTCATTCCCGCGAAGGCGGGAATCCATTGCCGCTGCCGGTGCGGCTTCTTCAACGACCTGCGCGAATGGATCCCCGCCTGCGCGGGGATGACAGACAAGGGAATGAACCGTCACGTTCCGGCTGGCGAGCGTCACTTCCTCGCCGGCACGCGCGAGGTCATAGGCGCGCGCGCCGTCGACCTTGAGCGCCGAATAGGCCGGCGGCACCTGCGCGATCGGCCCGGTGAAGCGCGGCAATACCGCGGCGAGCGCGGCGGCGGTGGGGCGCACGTCGCTGGTCGCGATCACCGTGCCCTCGGCGTCGAGCGTATCGGTCTCGCTGCCGAAGCGGATCGTGAAATCGTAGCTCTTGTCGCTGTCGAGCATTCGCCCGGCGAGCTTGGTCGCCTCGCCAAGCGCGATCGGCAATACTCCTGAGGCGAGCGGGTCGAGCGTCCCGCCGTGCCCGACCTTGGCCTTGCCATAGCCCCCTGCGCGCAGCGCGCGCTTCACCGCGCCGACCGCCTGGGTCGAGCCGGTGCCGAGCGGCTTATCGATGACAAGCCAGCCGTTCACAGGAACAGGCTGGCGAAGGAGAGATAGGCGTGCACCAGCGCCTCGGCCGGCGGGCCGACGATATGCTGCATGATGCTCGCCTTGGGGAAGATCATGGGCAATACCACGAGCAGCACGATCAGCAGCGGAAAGCCGAACCGCGCCAGTTTCGCCCATTGGAAGGCGAGCGGACGGGGCAATAGCCCCTCGACGACATGCCCGCCGTCGAACGGCGGGATCGGCAGGAGGTTGAACACCGCGAGAAAGACGTTGATCAGCAGGAAATTGAGCAGGTTCGCCGAAACGAACCCGGCGACGCCCTGGGGCGGGCCATTGCCGGCGGCGTAGCCCGTGACCAGCCCGAGCGCGATCGCGGTGACCCCCGCGAGCAGCAGGTTCATCCCCGGCCCGGCGAGCGCCACCGCCACCATCCCCCAGCGCGGGTTGCGCAGCCGCTCGGCGCGCACCGGCACCGGCTTGGCCCAGCCGAACACCGGCGCCTTGGCGATCGCCAGCGCCAGCGGCAGGATCACCGTGCCGATCGGGTCGACATGCCGCAGCGGGTTGAAGCTCAGCCGCCGCTCCTCATGCGCGGTGGGATCGCCAAGCACGCGTGCCATCAGGCCATGCGCCACCTCGTGAAAGACGATCGCGATCACCAGGGGGATGATCCATACGGCGGCGGCATAGAGAACGTTGTCGGGGTTCATGGCCGGTGATCTAGGGACGAACCGTGTCGATGAATAGGCGGAGCGAGCGTATCTTTTGATGTCCGCCGGGTCAGCCCTTCGCCTGAAGGGGAGGGGGGTCTTAAAGCTCCCGCGCCTCGGCCAGCGCCGCGGTGAAATGCCGGCGGCATAGCGCGACATAGCGGTCGTTGCCGCCGATCTCGGTCTGTCGCCCTTCGGCGACCGCGCGGCCGTCGGCATCGACGCGCAGGTTCATCGTCGCCTTGCGCCCGCAGGCGCAGACCGATTTGATCTCGATCAGCGCGTCCGCCAGCGCCAGCAGCCGCGCCGATCCCTCGAACAGCGCCCCACGAAAATCGGTGCGCAGCCCGTAAGCCAGCACCGGAATGCCGTGGGTATCGGCGAGATACGCGAGCTGATCGACCTGCGCCGCGGTAAGGAATTGCGCCTCGTCGACCAGCACGCAGGCGATGCACCCCGCCGCGTGCCGCTCCACTACGATCGCGGCGATATCGGTCGCGGCGTCGAACATCGTCGCGGGCGCGGCGAGCCCGATCCGCGACGAGATCGTCGCACTCGCGAAACGATCGTCGATCGCCGCGGTGAACAGCATCGTCGCCATCCCGCGCTCGCGATAGTTGAAATCGGCCTGCAGCAGGTTGGTCGATTTCCCCGCGTTCATCGAGGCATAATAGAAATAGAGCTTGGCCATCGTGCCGGGGGCATAGCCGCTCGGCCGGCAAAGGAAAACGGCGCCCGCATGTGGGTGCGGGCGCCGTTCCTATTTGTGCAGACCTCGCTGGGGTTCAGGCGAAGCGCAATTGGGTCGGTTGACGGCGGCGATAGCGCATCCGGCCCGCAACCATCCCGAAGCCGAGGATGAGCAGACCCCAGACAGCGGGTTCGGGAACCGCCGCGGCGAGCGAAGTCACCGTGGTGACGCCAAGCCCGGTCGCGCCGTTGCCGTTGACCGCCGCGGTGAAATTATACCCGCCCGACGGCCCCAGGGTGCCGTTTGAGCCGACGTCGGCGCCGAACAGTCGCAGATTGACGCCGTTGAGCACCATATCGAACAGCCCGTTGTTGGCGCTGCTGTAGAAACGGATTTCCGACGGGACCGCGCTGAGCGCGACGCCGTTGAGCGAGAAGCTGAAATTGCTGATCGCCGACGTGAAGGCATAGCCAGCCGCCGCCGTGATCGTATCCGGCAGATCGAATGAGAATTGGAAGGATTGGTTGGCCCTGCTGACGGCAGTGGTGCTGGTGTTGCTGCCCCAGAAGCCGGTGCCCTGGATCAGCACCGCGGCATCCGCGCTGGTGGCAAAGACCGCCAGCGCGACGCTACTGGCGGCAGCGAGAAGCTTTCGTTTTCCAGTCATACTCGAACCCTTTCATACGGCACACGGGGCACCGGCAAATGCCGGCATCCCGCCGATCGACCGCGAAATACACTCGCAGCCGCAGCATGGCCTACGCTTTCGAAGGGTCGATGTTAATCGTTAGGGGCGCGGTAACCGGGCTTTTCGGGGTGGAGAGAGACTCGCCCGGGGTGAGCGGAAGCCGGGTGCGACGAGCCGTTCAATCGAGGTCGCGCGCGACGCCCGGCGCGCGGAGCAGCGAGTCGATATGGCTGCCCTCGTCGAAGCTTTCATCGGCGATGAACTTCAATTTTGCCGCATATTTCAAGTTGATACGCCGAGCCACTTCGCGCTGGAGGAAGGCGGTGTTGGTCCTCAGCGCCTTCAGCACCACCTCTTCGTCGCGGCCCAGCAACGGTTTGACGAACACGGTGGCGTTGCGCAGGTCAGGCGACATGCGGACCTCGGTCACCGACACGAGATGCGAGGCGAGCGTATCGTCGTGGACGTCGCCGCGCTGCAATATTTCCGCGAGCACATGGCGCACCTGCTCGCCGACCCGGAGGGTGCGGACCGAACGGTCGCCGGCTTCAGAGTGCTTCATCTTGAAGTTTCCCGCACGTTTTGGTACATAGGCAAGGTCGCAAAGGTCGAAGTATTTGCTTCACCTCCTGGGCCCGGTTGTTCCAGCATCCGGGCCCAAATCATATCGGAACCCCGGCGTTCCAGCACCGGGGCTCCTTACTGGCTACCCTTGGCCGAGCTTGATCAGCTCAACTACCAAGGCGAGCAACGCGACCAAAAAGGTCGCGAAACCCAAGACCAGTGTCGCAATTGTCTGTGTATTCACCATTCCCTCCTTTCTGACCGGATCGACCGGTCAGGAAAGGAGGTATCAGGAATACAGATCCGCGCCTTTGACGCGGATCTAATTTACAACGTCCGCTCGCGCAGTTCGACCTCGAAGGTTTCCAGGAAGTCGCCCGGCTTGATGTCGGTGAAGTTGTTGGTGAAGGTCACGCCGCATTCGAGGCCGGCGCGCACTTCCGCCACATCGTCCTTGAACCGCCGCAGCGACGCGATCTCGCCATTGTAGATGATGACGTCGTTGCGCGTGATGCGGGCCTTGAGTGCCTTGCGGATAACGCCTTCGACCACCAGCAGACCGGCCGCCTTGCCGTGCTTGCCGGCCGAGAAGACCTCGCGGATTTCGGCACGGCCGACGACCGTTTCGAACGCCTCGGGGCCGAGCTCGCCCGCCATGCCGGCGCGGATCTCGTCGATCAGGTCGTAGATGACGTCATAATATTTGAGCGCCACCTGATGCCGTTCGGCGATTTCGCGCGCCTTGGCATTGGCACGGACGTGGAAGCCGATGATCGGCGCGCCCGATGCCGCCGCGACGTTGACGTCGCTCTCGGTGATCCCGCCGACGCCCGAGTGCAGGATGCGCACCTTGATGTCGTCGGTCGACAGCTTGTTGAGGCTGGCGACGATCGCTTCGACGGTGCCCTGCGTGTCGGCCTTGACGACGAGCGGATATTCGATCGCCTGATTGGCCTTGAGCGCGGAGAACATGCTCTCCAGGCTCGCCGGCGCCGCGGTGGTGCGCTTCTGGAGCAGCACCCCCTGGCGATATTCGGCGACCTCGCGCGCACGCGCCTCGTTCTCGACCACCTGGAGCTGATCGCCCGCCGACGGGGTGCCCGAAATACCCAGCACCTCGACCGGCATCGACGGCTCCGCCTGCTTGAGCTGGCGGCCCTTGTCGTCGACCAAAGCCCGGACCTTGCCGCTTTCCGCGCCGACGACGAACACGTCGCCGACCTTGAGCGTGCCGCGCGTGACGAGCACGGTGGCGACCGGGCCGCGGCCCTTGTCGAGCTTCGCCTCGAGCACCGAGCCCTCGGCAGCGCGATCGGGGTTGGCCTTGAGCTCCATCAGCTCGGCCTGGAGCTGGATCTTCTCGATCAGCTCGTCGAGGCCGGTCTTCTTGAGCGCGGAGACCTCCACGTCCTGGACGTCGCCGCCCATCTGCTCGACGACCACCTCATGCTCCAGCAGGCGCTCGCGCACGCGCTGGGCATTGGCCTCGTGCTTGTCGATCTTGTTGATCGCCACGATCATCGGCTTGCCGGCGGCCTTGGTGTGATTGATCGCCTCGATCGTCTGCGGCATCAGCCCGTCGTCGGCGGCGACCACCAGCACCACGATATCGGTGACGTCGGCGCCACGCGCGCGCATCGCGGTGAACGCTTCGTGGCCCGGGGTGTCGAGGAAGGTGATCTTCGACTTGTCCTTCAGCGTCACCTGATAGGCGCCGATATGCTGGGTGATGCCACCGGCCTCGCCCTTCACCACATCGGTGCCGCGCAGCGCGTCGAGCAGGCTGGTCTTGCCGTGATCGACGTGGCCCATGATCGTCACCACCGGCGGACGCGGCTGGAGCGCGACATCCTCGTCGACCGCATCATCGATCTGCAGATCGATGTCGGCATCCGACACGCGGACGATATTGTGCCCGAATTCGGTGACGAGCAGCTCGGCAGTGTCCTGGTCGATCGTCTGATTGACGGTGACCGGCATGCCCATCTTGAACAGCGCCTTGACCAGGTCGGCGCCCTTTTCTGCCATACGGTTGGCAAGTTCCTGGACGGTGATCGCCTCCGGCACCTGGACGTCACGGACCTGCTTGGCCTGCGGCTCGCGCGGGCCGCTGAACTGCGAACGGCGTTCCTTTTCACGCGCACGCTTGAGCGCGGCGAGGCTGCGCGCACGCGCGCCTTCCTCGCTCAACGCGCGATTGACCGTCAGCTTGCCGCCGCGGCGCTCGTCGCCCTTGCGGTCGCGCTGCTGCGGACGCGCCGGGGCGGCGTTGCGCGGCGTCGCCTGCCCGCTGGGCATGCTGCGCTGCTGGCCGCCGGCCGACGACCCGCTCGATGCGGGCGCGGAAGGCGCGGCCGAAGCGGCGGGCTTGGCCGGCTCGGGCTTGGGCTGCGGCTTGGGAATCTCGGGGCGCACCACCGGGGTGAAGCGACGCGGCGCCGGCATTGCCGGATCGCGCGACAGTTCGAGCGGCGGGGGCGGGGGAGGCGGCGCGGCGGGTTCCGGTGCGGGCGCCGCGGCGACCGGTGCCGGCTCGGCCTTCACCTCGGGTGCCGGCGCAGGCGTCGGCTCCGCTGCCGGCTGCGGCGCGGGTTCCGGGGCCGGCGTGGGTGCCGGCGCCTCGGCGGCCTTGGCCTCGGCCGCGCGCTTTTCCTCGGCGCGACGCGCTTCCTCTTCGGCGGCGCGCTGACGATCGGCTTCTTCGCGACGCCGCTGGTCTTCCAGCGCGTGCATGCGCTGTTCTTCGGCCTCACGCAGCAGACGCGCCTGGCGCTCCTGCGGAGTCTCCCCGGCAGGCGCGCGCGTCGGCGCCGGGCGCGGCGGCTCGGGCGCCTGCTGGACGGGCGGCGGCGGCGGCGGCGGAGCGGCCGGCGTCGCCTCGGGCGTGCCGCCGGGGCCGAGCACGCGGCGCCGCTTCACTTCGACCACCACCGTGTTCGAACGGCCGTGGCTGAAGCTCTGCTTCACCTTGCCGGTCTCGACCGTGCGCTTCAGCCCCAGCGGCGCGCGCATGCCAAGTTTCGGCTTGTCGTTGTCGGTCTCGCTCACTCAAATTCCTCGTCGCGTCGTCACGGCCGGTTGCCCGGATTGTCCGGGCGGCGATGCGCCTTGCGAGGCCGTTTCGCAAGGCACAGGAGTCAGTTCAGGGCCGATAAATTGCAGCCACCGATCGAGCGCATCGCCCAATCGCGCGGCCGCCATGCGGTCGGTGACGCCGATATGTACCACGTTCTCGCGGCCCAGCGCCATCGACAATATGGGGCGATTCAGCGGCAACGCCAACCCCTTGAGGTCACTTCCTTCGCGATCGGTGCCGACGCGCCACGCCTGCGCCAGTCGCCCGCGCCCATCCGCACCGGCATCGGCGGCGTGGTAAAGCGCATGAAGTTTCCCTTCGCGCGCAGCGGCTTCGATCCGCTCCGCGCCGGTCAGCAGTGTCCCCGCGCGCGATTCCAGCCCGAGCCGGTCGAGCGCATTGCGCTCCAGCGCGGCGGCGATCAGATCGGGCAGATCGTCGGGAATCGTGAAGTCGTTGGTCTTGAACGCCCGCGCCAGCGCGCCGCGCAACTTGCCCTTCGGCCCGGCGGAGGCGATCAGCTCGGCACGGTTCACCCCGATCCACGCGCCGCGCCCCGGCGCCTTGGCGCGCACGTCGGGCAGCACCTGACCATCGGGGGCGAGCGCGAGGCGAATCAATGCCCCGCGCGCCGCCTGCTCGCGACCGAGAATGCAGGTGCGGGTGGGGTCGCTCATGCGGCGCCTCCATACGTTACGTCATGCCGGGCTTGTCCCGGCATCCACCAGGCGTCAGGCTTTAGCGCATGAGGGAGCGGCAACCGTGCGTCTATATCCTGGCGAGCGATCGTAACGGCACGCTCTACATCGGCGTGACCTCGAACCTCGTCGGCCGCGTCATGCAGCACCGCGAGGGAACCTTCGGTGGCTTCACGACGCGCTACGCCGTGACCCGACTCGTCTGGTATGAAACCACGGATCGGATGGAAGACGCGATCGCCGCCGAAAAGCGGATCAAGAAATGGCCGCGCGCCTACAAACTCAACCTGATCGAGCGTGAAAATCCCGACTGGAACGATCTCGCGGTAGGCTTGGGATTGCCGCCGCTGCCCAAATAAATCCCCGTCATGCCGGGCTCGTCCCGGCATCCACCGGGCGGCAGGTGAACTGGCCGAGATATTCGCGGCCCCGTGGATGCCGGCACAAGGCCGGCATGACGAAATTCCTTTTACGCTTACCGTGTCATTGCGAGGGTGCCGCATGTGCGCCTCCCTCGGGCTGGCGGTCGGCGATGAGAATCCCGGCCGAGCCGTAATTCTCCAGCGAAACTTCTTCGATCACGACTTGCACCGCCGCCGGGTTCTTGCCCAGCCGCGCGACCAGCGAGGCGGTGACGTCGGCCACCAGCCCCGCTTTCTGCTCCTTGGTTGCGGAGCCCGCCAATCGGATCGAGACGAACGGCATCAGGCCTCGGACGCCTCCGCGGTGTCGTCGCCTGCGGGCGCGGCTTCTTCCTCGTCGGTGAACCAATGCGCGCGCGCGGCCATGATGATCTCGTTGCCCTGCTCCTCGCTGAGACCATATTCGGCGAGCACGCCGCCCTTGTTCTCGGTCTTGCGCGGGGCATCCTCGTTGCGGCGGCGCGGCTCGGCGCGGCGCTTCTCGATCAGTTCGTCGGTCGCGAGATCGGCGAGATCGTCGAGCGTGGTGATTCCCGCCTTGCCGAGCGTGACGAGCATCGCCTCGGTCAGATAGGGCAGCTCGGCCAGCGCATCCTCGACACCCAGCGCGCGACGCTCCTCGCGCGCGGCGGCCTCGCGGCGCTCCAGCGCTTCCTGCGCACGGCTCTGCAGCTCCTGCGCGAGATCCTCGTCGAAGCCCTCGATTCCGGCGAGCTCGTCGAGCTCGACATAAGCGACTTCTTCGAGCTCGCTGAAGCCCTCGGCGACGAGCAGCTGCGCCAGCGTCTCGTCCACGTCGAGCTCGTTCTGGAACAGCTCCGAATTGCGGACGAATTCCTGCTGGCGCTTCTCGCTCGCGTCGGTCTCGGTGAGGATGTCGATCGCCTTGGCGGTGAGCTGCGAGGCGAGGCGGACGTTCTGGCCGCGGCGGCCGATCGCCAGCGAGAGCTGATCGTCGGGCACCACCACCTCGATGCGATCTTCCTCCTCATCGATCAGCACGCGGCTGACATTCGCCGGCTGGAGCGCGTTGACCACGAAGGTCGCGGTGTCGGGCGACCAGGGGATGATGTCGATCTTCTCGCCCTGCATCTCCTGCACCACCGCCTGGACGCGGCTGCCCTTCATGCCGACGCAGGCGCCGACCGGGTCGATGCTCGAATCGTGGCTGATCACGCCGATCTTGGCGCGGCTGCCCGGATCGCGCGCGGCGGCCTTGATCTCGATGATCCCGTCGTAGATTTCGGGGACTTCCTGCGCGAACAGCTTCTTCATGAAGTCCGGGTGCGCGCGCGACAGGAAGATCTGCGGCCCGCGATTCTCGCGCACCACCTTGAGGATCAGGCTGCGGATGCGATCGTTGACGCGCACCACTTCGCGCGGGATCTGCTGGTCGCGGCGGATCACACCCTCGGCGCGGCCGAGATCGACGACGATATGGCCGAACTCGACGCGCTTGACGACGCCGGTGATGATCTCGCTCGCGCGGTCCTTGAACTCTTCATACTGGCGCTCGCGCTCGGCGTCGCGGACCTTCTGGAAGATCGTCTGCTTGGCGGCCTGCGCCTGGATGCGGCCGAATTCGATCGGGGGGAGGGGATCGACGAGGAAGTCGCCGACCACCGCGCCGGCCTGCAGCTTCTGCGCGCCCTTCACGTCGACCTGCTTGTAGATATCGTCGACCTGCTCGACCACCTCGACGACGCGCCACAGGCGCAGGTCGCCGTTGTTCGGGTCGAGCTTGGCGCGGATGTCCATTTCCTGGCCGTAACGGGTGCGCGCGGCGCGCTGGATCGCATCCTCCATCGCCTCGATGACGATCGCACGGTCGATCATCTTCTCGTTGGCGACGGAATTCGCGATCGCGATCAGCTCCGCCCGGTTGGCGGTCACGCCGGTGGCCATTAGTCGTGTTCCTCTGCTTCGATTTCTTGCTCCGCGCCCTCGAAGGAGAGCGGGACGGTTGCCTTGATGAGCTTGTCGGTCAGCACCAGCTTCGCGTCGACCACCCCGCCGAACGGGACATGCGCGACGGTGCCGCTTTTCTGCAGGACGATCGCGATCGTCTCGCCTTCGATCCCGGCAAGCTCGCCCTTGAATTGCTTCTGCCCGTCGATCGGCGCGTCGAGCACGATCCGCGCCTCATGCCCCGCCCAGTCGGCGAAATCCTGCAGCCGCGTCAGCGGGCGATCGATCCCGGGGGAGGAAACCTCCAGCCGATACGCTTCCTCGATCGGGTCCTCGCGATCGAGCATGTCCGACAGGCGGCGCGACAGTTCGGCGCAATCGTCGATCGTCAGCTGCCGCGTATCGGGGCGCTCGGCCATCACCTGCAGCGTCCGCTCGTCGCCCTTGCCGAACAGCCGCACGCGCACGAGCGCGAAGCCGAGCGCTTCCGCCTCGGGTGCGATCAATCGGGTCAGTGCGGGATTGTCCGCCATCAATGCTCCAAACATGCGTAGTTGCCGCCGCAGGGCGAGCCCCGCAGCCTCTTCATCTGTCGATGTAGAGAAAGCGATCGCGATATAGGCCGAACCCGCGCGGCGCGCAAGCGGGCAACCGCATGGCGCACGCGACGTTGCTCCGGCGGCGCGAAAACCGCCCGTTGCCCCGATAATGGGGGGCATTAGAATTGATGATTGACTCAGGAACATGGCACGGCCAGAGGCTCGCACATCGTGATCCGGGCAACCGGTTCAGGCACGCGCGGGAGAGAGCCGCCGACGTTGCCCTTTCAGGGCAGTCGGGCGGCCGCCGAAGGAGCAACCACCCCGGAATCTCTCAGGCACGCAGGACCGCATGGCGCCGAACGATACTCTGGAAAGCAGGCGCGGCTTTGAGCTGCGCCTCACCGAAGGGGTAACCCGCCGCCGTCGAACGGCGCGGAGGAAGCTCTCAGGTTCCGTGACAGAGGGGGTGAACGGATCGGCCGCGCGGGTTCCCGCGGTGTCGTCACGCCCTTTCTGCCGGAAGATATCTGATGAGCGAAACGATCGACAGCCAAGCCCATAGCGACGACGATTACGAAGAACCGGCGATCCTGCCGCTGCCGCTCGATGCCTGGCATCGCGCGAAGGGCGGGCGAATGGTCGAATTCGCCGGCTATCACATGCCCGTCCAATATGAAGGCATCATGGCCGAGCATCTGTGGACGCGCGAGGCGGCCGGGCTGTTCGACGTCAGCCATATGGGCCAGCTCACCTTCACCGGCGAGGGCGTGGTGCCGGCGCTCGAGGCGCTGATGCCCGCCGATATCGCCGGGCTTGCCTTCAACCGCGCGCGTTATTCGCTGCTGCTCGATGCCGAGGGCGGGATCCTCGACGATCTGATGCTGACGCGGCAGGCCGAGGATCGCGTCTATATGGTCGTCAACGGCGCGACCAAATATGATGATATCGGGCATATGATCGAGCAACTGCCCGACGATATCACGCTCAACCTGATGGAAGATCACGCGCTGCTCGCGCTGCAGGGGCCGAAGGCGGTCGACGCGCTGGCGCGGCTGATCCCCGGCGTTGCGGACCTCGTGTTCATGCAGGCGGCGGCGTTCGAGTGGCAGGGCCATGCTTTGTGGATCAGCCGCTCGGGCTATACCGGCGAGGACGGGTTCGAGATTTCGGTCCCCGCCGAGGCGGCCGAGGCGCTGGCGGACGCGCTCGTCGCCCAGCCCGAGGTCAAGCCGATCGGGCTCGGTGCGCGCGATTCGCTGCGGCTCGAGGCGGGGCTGCCGCTCTACGGCCACGATCTGTCGCCCGAAACGACGCCGGTGATGGCCGATCTCGGCTTCGCCCTGTTCAAGCGCCGTCGCGAGACGGCGGATTTCCCGGGCGCCGCGCGCATCCTCAAGGAGCGCGAGCAAGGCGCCGCGACCAAGCGTGTCGGCTTGCTCGTCGAGGGCCGCCAGCCGGTGCGCGAGGGCGCGATCGTCGTCGACGCCGCGGGCAAGGAGATCGGCCACGTCACCTCGGGCGGGTTCGCGCCGACGGTCGGTGCGCCGATCGCGATGGCCTATGTCCCCGCCGCGCTCGCGGTGCCCGGCACGCGTGTCCAGCTTCAGCAGCGCGGCAAGCCGCATGACGCCACCGTCGCTGCGCTGCCTTTCGTTCCCCACCGTTACTTCCGAGGAGTGAAGTGAGATGAGCCGTTATTTCACCCAAGATCACGAATGGATCGACGTCGACGGCGAGACCGGCACCGTCGGCATCTCCGATTATGCGCAGGGCCAGCTCGGCGACATCGTGTTCGTCGAAGTGCCTGAGGACGGCAAGAAGCTGACCAAGGGCGACGACGCCGCGGTGGTCGAGAGCGTCAAGGCGGCGAGCGACGTCTATTCGCCGGTGTCGGGCACGGTGATCGAGGGCAATCCCGCGCTTGCCGACGATCCCGCGCTGGTCAATTCCGACCCCGAGGGCGAGGGCTGGTTCTACAAGATCACCCTGTCCGACCCGTCCGAGCTCGAAGCGCTGATGGACGAGAGCGCTTACGAGGCGTTCGTCGCCAAGCTCTGAACCGTTGCCGTCCTGCCGGACTTGATCCGGCATCCAGAGCCGCAAGCGTCATCGCACGGAACGCTGGATGCCAGGTCGAGCCCGGCATGACGAAGTAAGGGCAAACGCCCGCCGACTATGCCCGGCTCGCGCCCCACGATGAGAAAGCCCGACTGATGCGATATCTCCCGCTCACCCAGCCCGATCGCGCGGCGATGCTCGCGGCGATCGGCGCTTCGTCGATCGACGATCTGTTCGTCGACGTGCCCGAGGCGATCCGCCTCGACGGGCCGATCGCCGGCCTGCCCGGCCACGCCAGCGAACTGGCGGTCGAACGCCATATGACCGCCCTGGCGCGCAAGAACATGTCGGCCGGCGACGGCCCGTTCTTTCTCGGCTGCGGCGCCTATCGCCACCACGTCCCGGCGAGCGTCGATCACATCATCCAGCGCGGCGAGTTCCTTACCGCCTATACGCCCTATCAGCCGGAAATCGCGCAGGGCACGCTGCAGATGCTGTTCGAGTTCCAGACGCAGGTCGCGCGTCTGCTCGGCACTGATGTCGCCAATGCCAGCATGTACGACGGCTCGACCGCCTGCTGGGAGGCGATCGGGATGGCGCGGCGCATCACCCGGCGCGGGAAGGCGATCCTCTCGGGCGGGCTCCACCCGCATTATGTGTCGGTCGCCAGGACGATGGCGAAATATACCGGCGATGCGCTCGACGTCGCGGTCCCCGCGCTGAGCGCCGAAACCGATCTCGAGGCGCTGATCGCCAAGATCGATGGCGATACCTCGTGCGTCGTGGTGCAATATCCCGATATCCTCGGCCGCATCGCCGATCTGCGCCCGCTGGCCGATGCGTGCCACGCGCAAAAGGCGCTGCTGATCGCGGTGGTGACCGAGCCGGTCGCGCTCGGCGCGATCAAGTCGCCGGGCGAAATGGATGCCGATATCGTCGTCGGCGAGGGCCAGTCGATCGGCGTCGGGCTCCAGTTCGGCGGGCCTTATGTCGGGCTGTTCGGCTGCAAGGACAAATATGTCCGCCAGATGCCGGGCCGGCTCACCGGCGAGACGGTCGATGCCGACGGGCGGCGCGGCTTCGTGCTGACGCTTTCGACCCGCGAGCAGCATATCCGCCGCGAGAAGGCGACCTCGAACATCTGCACCAATTCCGGCCTGTGCGCGCTGGCTTTCTCGATCCACATGACCCTGCTCGGCGAGGCGGGGCTGCGCGCGCTGGCGGCGGCCAATCACGCCGGCGCGGTCGCCGCGGCGGAGCGGCTGGCCAAGGTGCCGGGGGTGCGGCTGGTCAACGAGACCTTCTTCAACGAATTCACGCTCGATCTCGGGCGTGAGGCGCGCCCGATCGTCCGCGCGCTGGCGGACAAGGGGATCCTCGCCGGGGTGTCGCTCGGGCGGCTCTATCCCGACGAAGCCGGCCTCGCCAACGGGCTCGTCATCGCGGTGACCGAGACGACCACCGCGGAGGATGTCGAAACACTGGCCCAGGCGCTTGAGGAGGTGCTGGCATGAGCGCGATCAACCAGAGCGGCTGGCGCCCGACCGCCCCGCAGCAGGGCGGCAATGCGGCCCCCACCTTCACCGGCAACAAGGCATTGATGCTGGAAGAGCCGCTGATCTTCGAGATCGGCGACAATCACACCACCGGGGTCGAAGTGGCCCCGCCGGTCACCGCGACCAGCCGGCTTGGCGGGCTAGCGCGCACCGCGGCGATCGACCTGCCGGGGCTCAGCGAACCCGAGACGGTGCGGCATTATACCCGCCTCAGCCGGCAGAATTATGCGATCGACCTCGGGCTGTTCCCGCTCGGCTCGTGCACGATGAAGCATAATCCGCGGCTCAACGAGAAAATGGCGCGGCTGCCCGGTTTCGCCGATCTACACCCGCTCCAGCCGATCGATACGGTGCAGGGCGCGCTCGAGGTGATCCAGCAGCTCGCGCACTGGCTGGTGACGCTGACCGGCATGCACTCGGTAGCGATGAGCCCCAAGGCCGGGGCGCATGGCGAATTGTGCGGCATCCTCGCGATCAAGGCGGCGCTGGAGAAGCGCGGCGAGGGGCATCGCAAGGTAATCCTCGTCCCCGAAAGCGCCCACGGCACCAACCCCGCCACCGCCGCCTTCGCAGGCTTTGCGGTGGAGGATATCCCCGCCACCGCCGACGGCCGCGTCGATACCGCGGCGCTCAAGGCGCGGCTCGGGCCGGATATCGCCGGGGTGATGATCACCAACCCCAATACCTGCGGGCTGTTCGAGCGCGATCTCAGGACGATCTCGGAGGCGGTTCATGCCGCCGGCGGCTATGTCTATTGCGACGGCGCGAACTTCAACGCGATCGTCGGCCGGGTGCGGCCGGGCGATCTCGGCGTCGATGCGATGCACATCAACCTGCACAAGACCTTCTCGACCCCGCATGGCGGCGGCGGGCCGGGGTCGGGGCCGGTGGTGTTCTCCGAGCGCCTCACCCCGTTCGCCCCGCTGCCGTTCGTCGAGAAGCGCGGCGATCATTTCGCGCTGGTCGAGGAAGAAACCGCGCAGGATCACCACGCCGACAGCTTCGGCCGGATGACCGCCTTCCACGGCCAGATGGGGATGTTCACCCGCGCGCTGACCTATATCCTCAGCCACGGCGCGGACGGCCTGCGCCAAGTCGCCGAGGATGCGGTGCTCAACGCCAATTACGTGCTGCGCAGCCTGAGCGACGTGCTCGACGCGCCGTTCGCCGCCTCGGGGCCGTGCATGCACGAGGCGATCTTCTCGGATAAGGGCTTCGCCGAAGGCTTCTCGACGATCGACGTCGCCAAGGCGCTGATCGACGAGGGTTTCCACCCGATGACGATGTATTTCCCGCTCGTCGTCCACGGTGCGATGCTGGTCGAGCCGACCGAGACCGAGAGCAAGGCGACGCTCGATCAGTTCATCGGCGCGCTGCGCTCGGTGGCCGAACGCGCGCGTGCCGGCGACGAGACGCTGCGCACCGCGCCGCATTTCGCGCCGCGCAGCCGGCTCGACGAAACCCTCGCCGCGCGCAAGCCGGTGCTGGTGTGGAAGGCACCGGAAACCACCGCCGAAGCGGCGGAGTAACATACCCGGATTTCGGCGCCGGCCCGTTTGGGGCTGGCGTCGACACCGTGTTCATGCCAACCCGTCTTTCGAAAAACGAAAGAGGAGCGGGCAATGGCGATCAGGACGCGCATCACCGAGCTGCTGGGGATCGAAAAGCCGATCATCCAGGCCGCGATGGGCTGGATCGCGCGCGCGCAATTGTCTTCCGCGGTATCCAATGCCGGCGGGATGGGGATCATCGAGACCTCTTCGGGTGAGCTCGACGCGGTGCGCGGCGAGATCATCAAGATGCGCATGCTCACCGACAAGCCGTTCGGGGTGAATGTCGCGCAGGCCTTCGTCCGCGATCCAGAGATCATCCGCTTCGTGATCGATCAGGGGGTGAAGTTCGTCACCACCTCGGCCGGCGATCCGATGAAATACACCGCGATGCTCAAGGATGCCGGGCTGACGGTATTCCACGTCGTCCCCAATCTCGCCGGGGCGTTGCGCGCGGTCGAGGCGGGGGTCGACGGGCTGATCGTCGAGGGCGGCGAGGGCGGCGGGTTCAAGAATCCCAAGGACGTGTCGACGATGGTGCTCGTCCCGCAGGTGGTCGAGGCGGTCGACGTGCCGGTGGTCGCCGCGGGCGGGATCATGGACGGGCGGACGATGGCGGCGGCCTTCGCGCTCGGCGCCGAGGGCGTGCTGATGGGGACGCGCATCCTCTCCTCCGCCGAAAGCCCGGTCCACGACAATTGGAAGCGCGCGATCGTCGAGGCGGACGCGACCGATACCGTCTTCCTCAACCGCAAGGGGCCGGGGCCGGCGCTCCGTGCGCTGCGTACCGAGCGTACCGCGCGGCTCGCGGCGGAGGGCTCGCCCAATATCTTCGGCGAGTTCGCCGATACCCAGCGGGTCTATTTCGCGGGCGATCTGGAGGCGGGGATCGCGCTCACCGGGCAGGTCGCCGGGCGGATCCACGATGTGAAGCCGGTGGCGCAGATCTTCGACGAGACGATGCGGGAATATGAGGCGGTGACCGCGGGATTGCCGCGAGGATAGGGGGCCAGGCGCTTCCTAACCCCCGCTCGCCCTGAGCTTGTCGAAGGGCTGTACTTCTGAACGTGCAGGGCTTCCACAAGCTCAGCCCGAACGGCGGGGGAGTGCGCCAATCAAGCGCTCAATCCCACCCCGCCAGTTCCGCGAGCCACACCGCGGCGGTGCCGTCGCTCGGCGCGCGCCAGTCGCCGCGCGGGCTGAGCGCGCCACCGGCCGACACCTTCGGCCCGTTGGGCAGCGCCGAACGCTTGAACTGGCTGGTACGGAAGAAGCGCACGAGGAATTTCTCCAGCCACGCGCGGATCGTCTCGAGATCGTAGGCGACCCGCGCCGCTTCCGGGATGCCCTCGGGCCAGCGCCCCGCCGCGGCATCGCGCCACGCGTGCCAGGCGAGGAACAGGATCTTCGACGGCGCGAGGCCGAAGCGGATCACATGATGCGCGAAGAAATCGTTGAGCGCATAAGGCCCGATCCGTGCCTCGGTGCTCTGGATCGCGCCGTCGGCGCCGGCGGGGACGAGCTCGGGGCTGATCTCGGTCGAAAGGATCGCGTCGAGCACCGTATCGGTCTCGGCGTCATATTGGTCGGTCGCGATGCACCAGCGGATCAGGAACTGGATCAGCGTCTTGGGCACGCCGGCGTTGACGCCGTAATGGCTCATCTGATCGCCGACGCCATAAGTGCACCAGCCGAGCGCCAGTTCGGAAAGGTCGCCGGTGCCGACGACAAGCCCCTCGCGCTGGTTGGCGAGGCGGAACAGATAGTCGGTGCGCAGCCCGGCCTGCACATTCTCGAACGTCACGTCATAATGCGGCTCGCCATTGGCGAAGAGGTGGCCGATATCCTCCAGCATCCGCGTCGCGGCGGGGCGGATGTCGATCTCTTCGGCGGTGACGCCCAGCGCCTTCATCAGCTTCCACGCATTCGACTTGGTGGCGTCGCTGGTCGCGAAGCCGGGCATGGTGATGCCCAGAATGTCCGCGCGGGGCCGCCCGAGCCGGTCGAGCGCCTTGGCGGCGACGATCAGCGCGTGGGTCGAATCGAGCCCGCCCGAGACACCGATCACCAGCCGCTTCGCCCCGGTCGCCTCGAGCCGCTTGGCCAGTCCCTCGACCTGGATGTTGAAGGCCTCGTAGCAATCCGCGTCGCGCTTCTCGGGATTGTTGGGTACGAACGGGAAGCGCCGCAGCGGGCGGCGCAACCCGACATCGGCGAAATCGGGCGCATGCGCGAATTCGACGCGGCGGAAGCGCGCCTCGGGGTGGCCGGCGAAGGCGGCGGCGTCGTTGAACGTGCCGAACCGCGCGCGCTCCTGCGCCAGCCGCTCGCAATCGACGTCGGCGATGCACAGGCCGGGTTCATGATCGAAGCGCGTCGATTCGGCGAGCAGCTCGCCGAGTTCGTGGATCGTGCCTTGCCCGTCCCACGCCAGATCGGTGGTGCTCTCGCCGGGTCCGGCCGCGGCGTAGATATAGGCGCTGACCCCGCGCGCCGATTGCGCCGCCGACAGCATCGCCCGCTCGCGCGCTTTGCCGATCGTCACGTTCGACGCGGAGAGGTTGCAGCACACCAACGCCCCGGCCAACGCCCCGATCGTCGAGGGCGGGATCGGCGCCCAATAATCCTCGCAGATTTCGGCGTGGAACACGAAATGCGGCAGATCGCTCGCCGCGAAGATCAGATCGGTGCCGAACGGCACCTCGGCATCGCCGATGCGGATCGCCAGCCCCGATAGCCCGCCGCCGCTCGCGAACCAGCGTTTCTCATAATATTCGCGGTAATTGGGCAGATAGGTCTTGGGCACCACCCCCAGGATACGCCCCCGCGCGATCGCCACCGCGCAATTGTAGAGCCGCCCGTTGCGCGCCAGCGCCGCGCCGACCAGCAACACGGGGGACAGATCGCGCGTCGCGGCAACCACCGCCGCCAGCGCCTCGCGTGTCGCCGCCTGCTGCGCCGATTGCAAATGGAGATCGTCGATCGCGTAGGAGGTGAGGTTCAATTCCGGAAAGACGACGAGATCGACCGCCTCGTCGTGCGCGCGACGCGCAAGCGCGATCGTCGCCTCGGCATTGGCGGCGGCATCGCCGACCGAGGCGCGCGGCATCGCGGCGGCGACGCGGAGCAGGCGATGGGCGTGGATCGAACGGAACGCTGGCTTCATCGCGTGCTTACCTAATGGGCTTTGTGCGTCAGCGCCATCGTTCCCGCTTTCCGCGGCGAGACGAAGGGGATAGTGCTCTGCGGCGATGAACGGAACGACCGTGGATCCGCGCTGGGTTGCGCATCAGCTCGCCGGCGGCGGGGCGCTGGCTGAGATGATGCTGGCGAAGGACTGGTCGTCTTCCCCGCTCGGGCCGATCGAGCACTGGCCGCGCGCATTGCTCGGCGCGATCAGCCTGATGCTGCCCGCCGGCGCGGAGATCGTGCTCTTCTGGGGGCCGGACTATGTCGCGCTCTACAACGACGCTTATGCCGCGACGATCGGCGACCGGCATCCGACCGCGCTCGGCCGGCCGGGGCGCGAATCCTGGCGCGAACTGTGGGCGTCGCTCGAACCGATGCTGGCGCATGTCCGCGCCACCGGCGAGACCTATCACGCCAAGGACCGGCCGTTCCCGATCGAGCGCGACGGCGTTCGCGAGGAAGTCTATTTCGACATCTCCTATTCGCCGGTTCGCGAAGATGAGGGCGCGGTCGGCGGCGTGCTGTGCATCGTCTCCGAAACCACCGAGCGGGTGCGCGCGGCGCGCGCGGTGGCGGAGGACAAGGCGCGGCTGGCGCAGATGTTCGAGGAAGCGCCGGGGTTCATCGCGGTGCTGCGCGGGCCGGATCATCAGTTCGATCTGATCAACCTCGCGGGCCGCGAGCTGATCGGCGACCGCGACGGCGACGTGCTGGGGCGGCCGGTGCGCGAGGTGCTGCCCGAGCTGATCGAACAGGGCTATCTCGCGCTGCTCGATCAGGTGCGGACCACCGGTCAGCCCTATCGCGGGAGCGGGGCGGCGGTCGCGTTGCGCCGCCGTCACGATATCGAGCCGGAGGTCCGTTACGTCGATTTCGTCCTCCAGCCGCTCGTCGACGCGAACGGCGCGATGGACGGCGTGTTCGTTCAGGGCAGCGATGTCACCGACCGCCATCTCGCGGAAAACGCGCTGGCGCTGAGCCGCGAATCGCTCGAGCTGGCGACCGAGGCCGCCGGTGCGGGCACCTGGGACGCCGATCTCACCGGGGCGACGTCGCGGGTCAGCTGGTCCGATCGCGCCAAGGCGATCTTCGGCGTCGCCGCCGGGCAGGCGATGAGCATCGACGATTTCTACGCCTTGCTCCATCCCGACGATCTGGGGCGGGTGCGCAGCGGCCTCGATGCGGCGACCGATCCGGCGGTGCGCGAATTGCTCGACATCGAATTCCGCATCTTCCGTGCCGATACGGGGGAGATGCGCTGGCTGGCGGCCACCGGGCGCGGCATGTTCGCCGATCAGGCCTGCATCCGCGCCGCGGGGACGGTGATTGACATCACGCGCCGCCGGCAGGACCGCGAGGCGCTGCGCGAGAGCGAGGCCCGCTTCCGCAACCTGTCGGACAGTCTGCCCGCGCTGATCTGGCAGACCGACGAGCTCGGCAATATCGTCTTCGCCAACCGCTTCTTCGAAACCCTGCTCGGGGTGTCGCCGGCCGAGATCATCCGCGATGGCTGGACCCGGCTCTATCTGCCCGAGGATCGGCCCAGGATGGGTGAGGCGCGGATGCGCATCTTCGCGGAGCGCCGACCGGTCGGCGGCGACTTGCGGCTGATGACCGCGAGCGGCGATTCATGCTGGGTCCATGCCGAGGCGCGCGCGCGGATGGTCGATGGCGTCTATCGCGGTTACGTATGCTGCGCGGTCGACGTCAGCGAGGCGCATCTGGCGGGCGAAGCCCTGGAGCGGCGGATCGCCGAGCGCACCCAGCAGCTCACCGAGCAGATCGCCGAGCGGCAGCGGGTTGAGGCGACCTTGCACCAGATGCAGCGGCTGGAGGCGGTGGGGCAGCTCACCTCGGGCGTCGCGCATGATTTCAACAATCTGCTGACGGTGGTGCTCGGCAATATCGCGATGCTGGAGCGCACGCTGGGTGCGGCCGGGGGTGATGCCCGGACGATGCAGCGGCTGGAGCATGTGCGGATGGCGGCGGAGCGCGGCGCGACGCTGACCGCGCAATTGCTCGCTTTCTCGCGGCGGCAGCGGCTCGAGGCTAAGGTGATCGATCTCAACGCGTCGATCGCCGGGATGCGCGAGCTGATGGAAAGCTCGCTCGGGCGCGCGATCACGATCGATACGCGCCTTGCCCCCGGGGTGTGGCCGGCCTTGGTCGACCCGACCCAGTTCGAGCTGGTGGTGCTCAATCTGGCGATCAACGCGCGCGACGCGATGGGCGCGGCGGGGGGCACCGTCACCGTCACCACCGCCAATGTCGTGCTCGGCGAACCGGCCGCGCCGGCCGATCCCCCCGCGGGCGATTATGTGATGGTCGCGGTGTCGGACACCGGCGAGGGAATGACCGAGGCGGTGCGCGCGCGGGTGTTCGAGCCCTTTTTCACCACCAAGGCGGTGGGCAAGGGATCGGGGCTCGGGCTGGCGCAGGTCTATGGCTTCGTCAAGCAATCCGAGGGCGGGGTGCAGATCGAGACCGCGGTGGGCGAGGGGACGACGGTGCGCGTCTATTTGCCGCGCGCGGCGGGGGACGCCGGGCGGCCGGCGGTCGATCCGGTCGGGGCGAACGGCACGTCGGTCGCGGGGCGGACCGTGCTGGTGCTCGACGACGACGATCACGTCCGCGCGGTGACCGCGCAGGAATTGCGCGACGCGGGCGCGACGGTGATCGAGGCGGCCGACGGCGCGAGCGGGCTGATCGAGCTGCGCAGCGCCGCGACGATCGACGCCGCGGTGGTCGATTTCGCGATGCCGGGAATGAACGGCGCCGAATTCGCCGCGCATGCGCGTGGGCTCGATCCGCACCTGCCGGTGCTGTTCGTCACCGGCTATGCCGATCTCGAAGCGCTGGCCCATGCCGGCGAGGATCGGGTGATCCAGAAGCCGTTCGCCCCCGGCGCGGTCGCGCGACGGCTGGGGGAGATGCTGGCGGGGGGATCGCGACCTGACGGCCGCACTTAGCCCGTCACGCCGGCTCAAGCCCGGGGCGACGGGAGGTCAGCGCGGACAGGTCGATGCGGCGGTCGCATCCAGATCGAGGCAGCGCCCGTCGAGCCCGCTGACCGGCAGCGCGATCGTCGCGGCGAGCGTCGGCACGATATCCACCGTCTCGACCGACAAGGGCTGCTCGAACGGCGCGATCCCCTTGCGCCAGAACAGGATCGGCACGCGGCGGTCGTAATCCCACGGGCTGCCGTGCGTCTCGACATAGCCCGGGCCGGGGACCGGGATCGGGGTGACGCGCGGCTTGGTCAGCAGCAGGATGTCGCCCGACCGTTCGGCATCGAACGAGGCGCGCGCGCGCTCCAGCAGCGTCCAGTTTTCCGGCGGCCCCTTGGGCATCGGGGTCGCGGCGATCTGCTCGCGGGTCAGCGCGGCGGCGATCTGCGGCATCGCGGCGTAGCGCCGCACCGCCTCGGCGATCACCCTGGCGCGCTTCGCGGCGGGGACGTCGTTGGCGACATAGACGTCGCTCTCCGCCGCGATCAGCACCGGGCCGGCGATGCCGAGGTCCTTGCCGATCTCCGCCCCGACCTTCTTGGGCGAAAAGCCCGCATCGAGCCGGGTTTCCATCGGCATCGCATGCTGCACCTGGCGTTCGGTGAGATCGTGCGCGCCGTGATCGGCGGTCAGCGCGACCTCATAATCGACCCCCAGCCCGTCGAGCGCGTCGAAGAAGGTTTCCAGCGCGAGATCCAGCTCGTTCATCTGGATGCACATCTCGCTGCCCTGCGTGCCATAGCTATGGCCGACATAATCGGTCGCGGAGAGCCCGACGATCAGCAGATCGGGCGCCGCGCCGGTGCCGAGCTTCATATCCTTGGCGAGGCCATAGGCCATCCCCAGCACCGCGGTGTCGATCGCCGGCGAGGCGCGGAAGCCCTTGGCGTCGCCCGCCGCGCGCTCGAACCGCCCGGTGCCGAGCGTCAGCGCGCCGGCCTGCACCGGGCGCGCGATCGCCGCGCACCAATTGGGCAAGGGGAGCTGCCCCTGCGGCTTGGCGATCAGATCGGCGACCGCGGTCTGTGCCCGCACGACGGTCGGCGGCGCCTTGCGATCGGCGTAGGAGGCGAAGGTCTTGCCGTTCCAGAACCACAATTCGTCGACCTTGTGCCCGCCCATCATGATCGCCGCGCGATCCTTGCCGGCGACCGAGACGACGCGGGTGGCGGGATTGGCCGCCTTCATCATCTCGCCCAATGTCGGGACCTTCAGATGCAGGTCCGAGGCGGTATAATCGTCATGCGTCGAGCCGGGGACGCGCTCGTCCTCCGCGCAATAGACCAGTTTGTCGGCGCGCCCGGCCTTCTGGTCGACCCAAGTATTGGCGATGATCCCGGTATGTGCGGGGCGCATCCCCGTCAGGATCGTCGAATGGCCGGGGCAGGTCTCGGTCGCGGCATGGCTCTGATAGCCCGAGGGGAAGACCACGCCCTGCAGCAGCCGCGCGAACCCGCCGGTAAAGCGGTTGCGATATTGCGCGAACAGATCGGCGGAGAATTGGTCGACCGAGATCGCGACGATCAGCCTGGGCGGGGTGGTCGGCGCGGGCGCGGCGGCGGGGGCTGCGGCCGGCGCGGGGGCTTGCTGCGCCGCCACCGGCAGCGCGATCGCGGCGGACATCAGGGCAAGGGGCAGGGCAGCGATCCGCACGTTCATCTTCGGTCCTTGGTGCAATTGGTCGGGCACGGTATGTCCGCGCCATGATGGCGAGACAAGCGTGGTTAGCGGCATTTCTGGTCGGGTTGATGACGCTGTTCGCGTTGCCCGCCGTCGCGCAGGAGCAGCATCTGGCGATGCGGCTGGTCGCGGAAAGCGCGCAGCCGGCGCCGGGCAAGGCGGTCACATTGGCCTTCGATGCGGATCCCGCGCCGGGCTGGCACGCCTATTGGCAGAATCCGGGCGACGCGGGGCTCGGCACGCGGCTCGAATGGACGCTCCCCGCCGGGATCACCGCGGGCACATTGCGCTATCCGATCCCGGGGCGGCTGACGATCGCCGGGCTGATGAACTATGTGTTCGAGCATCGTTTCGCGATGCTGGTCGATCTGAAGATTCCGCCCGGCCTTGCCGCGGGCACGCGGCTGCCGGTGAAGGTGAAGGCCGATTATCTCGTCTGCACCGATCAATTATGCGTCCCCGAGACGCAGACGCTCGAGACTATGCTGACGATCGGCGACGGCGCGGTCGACGCGGCGACGCGCGCGCGGTTCGACGGCTGGCGGCGCGCGCTGCCGCAACCGCTGAGCGCAACCGCGACCTGGGCGGCGAGCGGCGGCATGTTCCGCCTCGCGGTGCCTTATCCCGCCGATGCGCCGGTCAAGGATGCTTATTTCTACGCCGCCGCGGCCGGCGCGGTGGATTATGCCGCGCCGCAGAAGGTGGGGCGCGACGGCGACCGGCTGGTGATCGAGACCAAGGCGGCGGCCAGCCCCGTCTCCGGGCGGATCGAGGGCGTGCTCGCGACGGGGGAGGGGCGCGGCCTCTCGGTGGTCGCGATGCCGGGGCCGGTCGCGGCGCTGCGCGATACCGGCGGCGCGTGGGGCGGCGCGCTGGTGGCGTTCGCCGGGGCGGTGCTCGGCGGGCTGCTGCTCAACATCATGCCGTGCGTCTTCCCGATCCTCAGCCTCAAGGCGCTGAGCCTCGCGCGATCCGGCGAGACCGCGGGTGCCGCGCGGCTGGAGGCCTTGGCCTATACCGCCGGGGTGATCCTCGTCTGCCTCGCGCTCGGCGGGGCGCTGCTCGCGCTGCGGGCCGGAGGCAGCGCGGTCGGCTGGGCCTTCCAGCTGCAGGACCCGCGGGTGATCGGCGCGCTGCTGCTGCTCGTCGCGGCGATCGCGTTCAACCTCGCCGGGCTGTTCGAACTGCCGACCCCGCGCTTCGCCGGCAGCGGCGGGGCGAGCGGGGCGTTCATGACCGGCGCGCTCGCGGCGTTCGTCGCGACGCCGTGCACCGGGCCGTTCATGGGGGTGGCGCTCGGCGCGGCGCTGCTGCTGCCGACGCTCGCCGCGCTGCTGGTGTTCGCCGGGCTCGGGTTCGGCATCGCCTTGCCCTTCCTGCTGATCGGCTTCGTTCCCGCGCTGCGCCGGCTGCTGCCCCGGCCGGGGGCGTGGATGGCGCTGGTGCGGCGCATCCTGTCGGTGCCGATGTTCCTCACTGCGCTCGCGCTCGCCTGGGTGCTCGGGCGGCAGGCGGGGAGCGACGGGCTGACGCTCGCGCTCGCCGCGATGCTGATCGGGGGGCTCGCTTTATGGTGGACCGGGCGGCGCCAGCAGCGCGGGGCGAGCGGGGCGTGGTGGCCCGCGCTGGCCGCGCTGCCCTTTGCGCTGGCGGCGGTGGTGATGCTCCGTCCCGCCGCGGCGGCCGCGCCCGCGGCGGCGATCGCCGGGGCCGAGCCGTTCAGCGAGGCGCGGCTAGCCGCGCTGCGCGCCGAGCGGCGGCCGGTGTTCGCTTATTTCACCGCCGATTGGTGCCTGACGTGCAAGGTCAACGAAAAGGCCGCGATCGAGACCGAGGCGGTGGCGCAGGCGTTCGCCAAGCGCAAGGTGGCGGTGCTGGTCGGCGACTGGACCAATGGCGATCCCGCGCTCGGCCGGTTCATCGAGGCGAACAACCGCGCCGGGGTGCCGCTCTATCTATGGTACGCCCCCGGCGCCCCGGCGCCGCGCTTGCTGCCGCAGGTGCTGACCAAGGATATGCTGGTGGCGCTGCCCGAGGGACGTTGAGCGGAAAATTGATCCGTTGGGGAGTCCTGGTCTAACCTGCGACCCTAAGCCGAAACCAACGCCGCCGCGCCGGCGGTTTCCTCTTCCGGCAGCACCGCCCAGCCGCGCGGGCCGAGCATCTCCATCGGGCGATAGCGCGTCTTATATTCCATCCGCGGCGAGCCCTTCACCCAATAGCCGAGATAGACATAGGGCAGCCCCGCGGTGCGCGCGCGCAGGATGTGATCGAGGATGATCAGATTGCCCAGTCCCGGCCGCTCGGCGAGTTCGGTATCGAAGAAGCTGTAGATCATCGACAGCCCGTCCGCCTGCCGGTCGGTGAGGCACGCGCCGATCAGCCGGCCCTGCGCGCCGTTCACCGAAGGCTCGCGATATTCGACGATCACCGAATTGACCGGCGATTGCTCGATCATGTCGGCATAATCGCTCTCGTCCATCTCGGCCATCCCGCCGCCGGGGTGCCGCGCCGCGAGATAGCGGCGGAGCAATTGATATTGCTCGTCGGTCGCCCAGGGGCGGCACGCCGTCACCTCGAGATCGCTATGGCGGCGGAGCAATTTGCGCTGGGTGGCGTTGGCGGCGAATTCCTGCGCCACGACGCGCACCGAAACGCAGGCGGTGCACCCCGCGCACGACGGGCGATAGGCAACCGACTGGCTGCGGCGGAACCCGATCCGCCCGAGCGCATCGTTCAGCTCGCTGGCATGTGGGCCGGAAAGCTCGGTGAACACCTTCCGCTCCTGCCGCCCCGGCAAATACGGGCACGGTGCGGGACTGGTTACGAAGAAACGTGGAAAGCGAAATGGCGCCGTCACCGCCCAAACCCCCTGACGCGGCGTGACGATTCACGCTCGTGTCGGCGAAATATGAAGCGACTCGGCAATCGTGAAAAGCGTCTTAACCATGAAAAGGAGTTAATGCTGTCCCGCTTTGGCTGCGGGGGGCGTCCCCGTGCGCTAAATCTGGATCATTGGCTCCACCCCGGCGAAGGCCGGGGTCCAGCATCGGGCCGGTCGCAACTGGACCCCGGCCTTCGCCGGGGTGGCAGGGGGATATGTATCCCGCTTACCCCGCCTCGACCTGGCTCACCTCATAGCCGCCGTCGCGCAGCGCGCTGATCAGCCGGTTGAGATGCTGGCGGTCGCGCGCCTCGCATTCGATATCGGCGATCAACCCCTTGGCAGGAAGCGAGGTGAACACGCGCTGGTGGTACACCTCGATGATGTTGACGCGCTGCTCGTCGAAGATCCGCGCGACATTGTAGAGCGATCCCGGCTGGTCCTTGAGCCGGATACGCAGCCGCGCGAGCCGCCCCGATCGCGCCAGATCGCGCAGCAGCACGTTGGCGAGCAGCCGCGTGTCGATATTGCCGCCGCACAGCACGACGCCGACGGTCTTGCCGCGGAACCGCTCCGGGTGCTGCATCAGCGCGGCGAGCCCGGCGGCGCCCGCGCCCTCCGCGACGGTCTTTTCGATCTGGAGCAGCAGGCTCACCGCTTCCTCGAGGTTGCGTTCGGAGACGAGCAGGATGTCGTCGACCAGCGCCTTGACCATCCCCGCGGTGATCGACCCCGGCTCCTTGACCGCGATGCCCTCGGCCAGCGTATCCCCCGCGCACGGCATATGGGTGCCGTTGATGCGGTTGTACATCGAGGGAAACAGCTCGGCCTGCACCCCGATCACCTCGATCGGCCGCGCCGCCGCGCGCGCGACCGTCGCCATGCCGGAGATCAGCCCGCCGCCGCCGATCGGGGTGATGAAGGTATCGATCTCGGGCGCGTCCTCCAGCATCTCCAGCGCAACCGTGCCCTGCCCGGCGATCACGCGCGGATCGTCGAACGGGTGGACGAAGGTGAGCCCTTCGCTCGCCTCCAGCGTGCGGGCATGGGCATAGGCCGCGTCGAACGTATCGCCCTCCAGCACCACGGTCGCGCCGTGGCCCTGGGTCTGCGTCACCTTCACGATCGGGGTGGTGGTGGGCATCACGATCGTCGCCGGCACGCCCAGCCGGTTGGCGTGATAGGCAAGGCCCTGCGCATGATTGCCCGCCGAGGCGGCGATCACCCCGCGCGCCCGCGCGGCGTCGCTGAGCTGGAGCAGGGTGTTGAGCGCGCCGCGCTCCTTATAGGCGGCGGTGAACTGAAGATTCTCGAACTTCAGATAGACCGTCGCGCCGGTCAGTTGCGAGAGCGTGCGGCTGATGAGGGTCGGCGTGCGTACAATCGAGTCGCGAATCCGCATGTGCGCGGCGCGCACGTCGTCGATCGTGACGGGAAGCGATTCGTTGCTCGTTGCAAGGGTGGCCAACATAACCTCCATATCTGCCGCGAGACGCGGCGGAGAGGAGCGCCGCCTAGACCATCTGGCGCGCCGTGGAAACTCCGCCTAATCGACCTCTATGAAGATCGCATTCATCGGCACCGGCGTCATGGGCGCCCCGATGGCCGGGCATCTCGCCCGCGCCGGACACGACGTCACCGTCTACAACCGCACCCGCGCCAAGGCCGAGGCCACCGGGCTCAGGGTGGCGGACACCCCCGCCGCCGCCGCCGCCGGGGCGGATGCGGTGGTCGCCTGCGTCGGCAACGATGCTGATCTGGAGCAGGTGACGCTGGGCGAAAACGGCGCCTTCGCCGCGATGCGTGCCGAGGCGGTGTTCATCGATCACACAACGGTTTCCGCCGATATCGCGCGGCGGCTCGCGGCGGTGCGCGCGCTCGTCGTCGATGCGCCGGTCTCGGGCGGGCAGGCCGGCGCGGAGAAGGGCGCGCTCTCGATCATGTGCGGGGGCAGCGACGCCGCGATGGCGCAGGCGCGGCCCGTCATGGAAGCCTATGCCGCGCGCATCGTCCATGTCGGCGCCGCGGGGGCGGGGCAGCAGACCAAGATGGTCAACCAGATCTGCATCGCCGGGGTCGTGCAGGGGCTGAGCGAGGCATTGCGCTTCGCGCAGGCGAGCGGGCTCGATCTCGACAAGGTGTTCGAGGCGGTCTCGGGCGGCGCGGCGCAAAGCTGGCAGATGGTCAACCGCTGGGGGACGATGGCCAAGGACGAATTCGATTTCGGTTTCGCGATCGACTGGATGCGCAAGGATCTCGGTCTCACCCTCGACGAGGCGAAGCGCAACGGCGCGGTGCTCCCGGTCGCGGCCCTGGTCGATCAATTCTATGCCGAGGTACAGAAGATGGGCGGCGGGCGGCAGGATACCAGCGCCTTGGTACGGAGGCTGCCGCGGTGAAGGCGGCGCTGCTGGCGGCGGCCGCCGCGCTCGTCCCCGTTCCCGCGCTCGCCGATGCGCTGATCGACAATGTCCAGGGCATCACGCTCGATCGCAACGGGCAGGTCGTCCGCTTCAAGGCGATCGTGATGGACAAGGACGGCAAGGTCGTGCGCCTCGTCCCGCCGAACGAGCCACCGCACAAGCCGACCAAGAAGGATCCTGGCCCGCGCTACGACTGGCGCGCGGACCTCAAGGGCAAGGTGCTGCTCCCCGGCTTCATCGATGCGCACGGCCATGTCGTCGAGCTCGGCTTCGCGGCTTTGTCGCTCGACCTGTCGGACACCAGGTCGCTCGACGAGGCCAAGGCGAAGGTCGCCGCTTATATCGCCGCCAACCCCGATCGGAAGTGGATCATCGGGCGCGGCTGGAACCAGGAGGTATGGGGGTTGGGTCGCTTCCCCACCGCCGCCGATCTCGATGCGATCTCGGCCGGGCACGCGGTCTGGCTCGAGCGCGCCGACGGTCACGCCGGCGTCGCCAACAGCATCGCGATGCGTGAGGCGGGGGTCACCGCCGCCACCCCGACCCCGACCGGGGGGCGGATCGAGAAGACCGCCGCCGGCCAGCCCGCCGGCACCTTCGTCGATGCCGCCAAGCAATTGGTCGAGAAGGTCATCCCGCAACCCTTGCCCAAGGAGCGCGACGCTGCCTTCCTCGCCGCGCAACAGGTGCTGCTCGGCTATGGCGTCACCGCGATCGCCGATATGGGGACGACGCTCGACGACTGGCTGAGTTTTCGCCGCATGGCCGATATCGGCGCGCTGCGCGTCCGCGTGATGAGCTATGCGATGGGGGTCGAGACCGCGAGCCGCGTCGGCGGCAAGGGGCCGACGCCGTGGCTCTATGCCGATCGGCTGCGGATGGGCGGGGTGAAGCTCTACGCCGATGGCGCGCTCGGGTCGCGCGGGGCGTGGCTCAAGGCGCCTTACGCCGACGCGCCGGGGCAGACCGGGCTCGGCTTCAACAGCGACGCCCAGCTCCAGAACCAGATGAGCCGCGCGGCGATGGACGGTTTCCAGGTCGCGGTCCATGCGATCGGCGATCGGGCGAACCAGCAGGTGCTCGATGCGATCCAGGCTCTGTCGGATACCTATGCCGGCGACCGCCGCTGGCGCGTCGAACATGCGCAGATCGTCGACCCCGCCGATCTGCCGCGTTTCGGTCATTTCACCACCATCGCCTCAATGCAACCGATCCACCAGACCAGCGATCGCACGATGGCCGAGGCGCGGCTCGGCGCGCAGCGGCTGGCGGGGGCCTATGCATGGAAATCGATGCTGGCGAATGGGTCGAAGCTCGCCTTCGGATCGGACACTCCGGTCGAGAAGCCCGATCCCTGGGCCGGCTGGGCGGCCGGCTTCACCCGGCAGGACGCCGACGGGCAGCCCTATGGCGGGTGGCGGCCGGAGGAAGCGCTGACCCGCGAACAGGCGTGGTGGGCCTATACCGGCGGCGCCTCCTATGCGGGCTTTGCCGAGAACAAGTTCGGCATCCTTGCGCCAGGGCAGCGCGCCGACTTCATCATCGTCGACCGCGACCCGCTCAACGCCAGCCCGACCGAACTACGCAAGACGGTGGTCGAGCAGACGTGGATCGGCGGCGAGAAGGCGTGGGAGCGGAAGTAGCGCACCCGCTTTCCGTTCGCCCTGAGCTTGTCGAAGGGCTGGCCTTCTTCCTCGAAAGAAAAGGCCAGCCCTTCGACAAGCTCAGCCCGAACGGGATGGTTTTTGATAACTCCCAGAATCAAGCGGCCGCGGCACCCCCCGATGCCGCGGCCGCCTCCCGGTAGCGATACAGGTGCTGGTCAGGCGACCTGTGCCGTCTCCTCCGGTTCACGCAATACATAGCCGCGTCCCCAGACGGTTTCGATATAATTCTCACCGTCGCACGCGAGGCTCAGTTTCTTGCGCAATTTGCAGATGAACACGTCGATGATCTTGAGTTCGGGCTCGTCCATCCCACCATAGAGATGGTTGAGGAACATTTCCTTGGTCAGCGTCGTGCCCTTGCGGAGCGACAGCAGCTCCAGCATCGCATATTCCTTGCCGGTGAGGTGGACCCGCGCGCTATCGACTTCCACCGTCTTGGCATCAAGGTTGACGGCGAGTTTGCCGGTTTTGATAACCGATTGCGAATGGCCCTTCGAGCGGCGCACGACCGCGTGGATGCGGGCGATCAGCTCCTCGCGGTGGAACGGCTTGGTGACATAATCGTCGGCGCCGAAGCCGAACGAGCGCACCTTCGAATCCATCTCGCCAATGCCCGAAAGGATCAGCACCGGGGTGGTGACCCGGGCGACGCGCAGCCGCTTCAACACGTCGTAACCGTGCATATCCGGCAGGTTCAGGTCGAGCAGGATGATATCGTAATCATAGAGCTTGCCGAGGTCCAAACCCTCTTCGCCCAGATCGGTCGAATAGACGTTGAAGCCTTCCGCGCTCAGCATGAGTTCGATGGCTCGGGCCGTTGTGGGCTCGTCCTCGATCAGCAAAACTCGCATCTGCAATCCCCCATCCGAGACTGCGATCCGCCCCCATTTTTAGGATCGCATTCAGAATCATTAACCAAATACGGTCTGAACGCAAAAGGTTAATTTCGTCTTAAGCCAGGGATTCCGGCGAGTCGCGCGCGATGCAATACGGCGAATCGGGCAAATTATGCGGTGATGGGGAGAAATATGCGCTTGAACCGTTGCGCTATGGTAAAGACCCCCGCCGCGGCTAAATGTCCTGCACTAACCGTCCGTAGAGCTCCGGCCGCCGATCGCGGAAGAAGCCGAAGGCGGCGCGGTGGCGCTTCACGCGATCGATGTCGAGCGTCGCGGTGATCACGCCCTCCTCGGTGCGGTCGAGCTCGGCGAGGATGTCGCCGCGCTCGTCGCAGATGAAGCTGGTGCCGTAGAAGGTCTGGCCGTGCTCGGTGCCGACGCGATTGGCGGCGACGACCGGCACGACGTTCGACACCGCATGGCCGACCATCGCGCGGCGCCACAGCCGCGCGGTATCGAGCCCCTCGTCATGCGGCTCGCTGCCGATCGCGGTGGGATAGAACAGCAGTTCGGCGCCCATCAGCATCATCGCGCGCGCGGTTTCGGGATACCATTGGTCCCAGCAGATCCCGACGCCGATCTTCGCCGCCGGGCCGTTCCACACCTTGAACCCGGTGTTGCCGGGGCGGAAATAGAATTTCTCCTCATAGCCCGGACCGTCGGGGATATGGCTCTTGCGATAGACCCCGGCGACTTTGCCGTCGGGATCGACCATCGCCAGGCTGTTGTAATGATGCGGCCCGTCCGCCTCGAAGAAGCTGGTCGGGATCCACACTTTGAGCTCGGCGGCGAGCGCCTGCATCGCGGCGACCGCGCGATGCTCGCCGACCGGCTTGGCGCGGGTGAACAGCCCCTCGTCCTCGACGCGGCAGAAATATTCGCCCTCGAACAATTCGGGCGGCAGGATCACCTGCGCCCCCTTCGCCGCCGCCTCGCGGACAAGGCGGGAAACATTGGCGATATTGCCCTCCAGATCGTCGGAGAAGGCAAGCTGCAGCGCGGCGACGGTGATCTCGGTCATGCGCGCGCATGTAGGGGATAAGCGCTGGCGAGCCAATGGCGTGCGATGCTCCCCTCCCTGGTGAAGGGAGGGGGCTGAGAGCGGGTGGGCATGAGGCGCGCGGGCCGGTATCTTCGCAGGCCAACCCACGCCCGACGCCTTGTATGTTGAAGGTTGCCCGATCTGATTGGAGGATGGGGTGATCGCCGGGGGTGGCCACCCCCGGCGATCGGGCGGGTGGGGCCGTCGACCCCTTGGTGAATAGCGCACCGTAAGGGAGCCTGG
>Ga0209930_1000310_pt1 | contig 140647 bp, 173 predicted proteins | sample ThiBiot_500_biof_2_FD_183948 | JGI IMG/M metagenome (GOLD analysis project Ga0209930, IMG submission 183948) | Wastewater bioreactor microbial communities from Cape Town, South Africa - Thiocy_cont_500_biof (SPAdes) | ecosystem: Engineered > Bioreactor > Thiocyanate-remediating >...
TTATATCGGACGACTAAAACGGTTAAATAAAAAGAAACAAAAAAAGGGAACAAGCAAAGCCAAAAGGAAAAGCACAAATCAATAGATGTATTTTCTCTTCTTAGTAGTCATTCTCAATTAGATAAGAAATTGCATCATCACAACATGTAGAAGGACAGAACAGAAATTTTATAAAGATCCATGATAATATAGAGGAAAAGCAAGGACTAAAACATTGCTCAACGATATTTTTGAAGTAATTGTACAACGTATTTCGAACTAATTTGACCGAAATGTGAATTTAAATATTCTCGACCGCCATGTTTAATCCATTCTTGTTCGAAATCATTTTCAAGTATTTCGGCACCTTTTTTCGATGTTAAACCTGTTTCATCCAAACTTAATTCACACATATTCATATCATCAACGCCAGCTACGAGAAGAACAGCTTCCTTGTTCGGATGAATTTCCATTTGACGTGCGATCCATTTATCTAAATTATTCAATAGAAAAAAAGCTTTATTAAAAAACAACAGCAAAGTCAAGATTTTTTTTCTTCGTACCATCGAAATGTGCGTACCACCATCCTTTCTTTTTCTGTTCACCATTGTTATCGGCACTCTTGTCATTAGGACGAATGAACGGGATTCGAAAGTATCGTTGTTCACCAGTTTTGACAGCCCCTTTCTTCGCATTTGTTGCCGCTGCTGTTGCTGCTGCTGTCGTTGGTTTTTTCATTGCTGAAGGAACTATTGAAGGAAATAAAATAGATTGATGTTGATTGATTCAAAATAAAATCTACCATTATTTAAAATATCTTGTGGTGCACGTTCTTCATCGTTGTCTTCGCCTTTCTCATCGATAGCCGATGGATTTTTTCCTTTTCGATTTTTTGATTTCCATGCATGATAAACCTTCAAACGTCGATGAAATTCTTCTCGACATGCTTCCAATAGCTCCAAATCTTTGACAATAAGATTTAAAAATCTCAAATTCAACAATCAGTCTCATTCTTACCACATGATGTATTGATCAAATCACGTAATTGTGCATATGTATGCTTGCTGAGATCATGTTTTTGATTAACAACTGGACGGCGTGTTCGTTGTAAATGTGGTAGATCAGCTTCGCCACCTGTTTCCAAAGCTAAACGACGAGCAATATCATAATCGCGACGTTCACGTTCATCCATTTCGGCTAAACGAGCTTCTTCATCTGATTCTTTTGCTTGACGTTCTTTCTAAAAGAAGAACAAAGAATTCTTTCAATGAATATTTCGAACACAAAATTATCGTACTTGACGTTTATTCTGCTCGGCTGTTAGACGATTTGACTGTTCTTCTTCTTTCTGACGTTGTGCTATTGCCGTACGTCTGGAAAACAAATAATTTGAAAAGAAACAAACTCATCATGTTTTTATCCTACTGTCGAAATTCTTCTTTTTCCTCCTTTAAACGTTTTTCTTCAGCCATTTTCTTATTTTTTTCACGTTCAAGTTCCATCTAAAAATATGCTCAATTAGCTGTTTTTTCTTCTCCTTCTCATTAATTACACAGTACCTGAATCTTCTTCAATCGTTCTTCTTCTTCTTTAATCTCCTGTTCAGCAAGAACTTGTTTCAAACGTCGAAATTCTCGATCAATTGCCGTAACGAGATCATTATACGTATTATCAATTTGCGTTGAACTCATCGACGTATTATTCTATTGAAGAAAGAAGTCAAAATGACGAGATAAATGCTAATTATTTTTAATAGACATGAGAAAAAAAAACGAAGAAGAAATCCTTACAGTAATATCATTGATTAATTGATCGACGCGTTGGCGTAGTTGATGAACTTGTTTTTGAACTTGTTCTTTATTAGCTTTCATTTGTCCGACGATTTTCTCCATGGACGCCACTTGTTCATGCAAGGCTTTGACTTTGACTAAACCTTTAATTCTAAAACAAGAAATATTTGTTGTTAAATACAAATCGAGACGTTTCTTCGCGAAATATTCTACCGTGGTGCGTAACGTTTGTAAACTAAATGCATTCGAATACGATTTTGAATTTCAATAACACATTGACGACGATAGAGAATTTTATTTTTCACTAGAATTACATCTCACATATTGAATTTCGTCTGTTTTTCCTCATTAAAACATTCTCACGTTTGATAACAGATAAAGTGCACCATTGTGCTTTTTTCCATCGTGTCCAAAGAAGCCATTTCTTAACTTTCGATATTAGTATTGCAAGATTTTTCGGATCCGATTTCATAATTTCATCGAATTCAGCAAATTTGCCCGGACGAAAAAAGACTTTAGTCAAACCAAATTTAAAATCCGTATCACGAAGATTCAATGCTTTGAATAGACATTTGCAGAAAAGTCTTGGATCAAGTCGAGCTAATTCTTTGGGCAAATACGATTTATACATGGCGTATAAATCAGCAAACTGCGTACGAGATGGAAAACCTTGTTGCATTAAATCTAACACCGAGACCATACCACTGCATTGTAATTGACTTAGAATTTGTCCACCTTCGAAAAGATTTGGTACCATCTTAAGATTTGGTTTAATACATCGAATGAAATTTATTCCTGTACTACGTAATTTCATCATTAGATCAGCTAATTGTGAACGAAATTTCGAGCCAACAGAAATGAAATTTAATTTGCCTGTCGATTGTTCACGGTCAGAAGTCGGCTTCGGAAATAGATTTTTTATGAAACCATTTCGACATTCTTGAACGAGAATGAGTAATGACGCATGTAGAGCATCATTATTTTTCTCAATAAATTGTGCCTACAGCAGAAAAAAGAAAGTATACTATGTGTTTAAGAGAATAATCTTTTGTTTCATTCGTTTACAGTTGAATAAACAACACTGCCAGCAAAATGTTGAACCAAAAAACCTTCATCATCACGAATTTCGCGTGATGCACGTAATTTTGATTTTCGAGGAAACTAAAACAAAATGCAAATAAGATCTACATTGATGATTTGCAGTTTTCTTACATCAAGTCTCGGATGTCCTTTATTTCGATTATGAACTTCAGTTGTAAAATGTTCCGGTCTTGGCGTTGGCAATTTGCTTTCTTCATCCAATAGATCAAAACATCCAGTTATTTTCGCTTCGATTAAATCTAAATATTATTCATCGATTAATTTCGTATGCAAAAACACACACGTTCATATCAAAACTAAGCTTTTACAAAAAAAAATACATCATGCAAGTAAACATTAGGAAGTCTCATGCGCACTTCCCTTAAAGCTCATGAATGTTAACATTTAAAAACAAAATAACCGATGATCTATCACTGATCGGGTTGTCTCCCATGTCATTCTCGAATTACTCTTTTGTTTAATTGCGAGATCACTTTACAAACATGTTAATAACGTTCTTTCAAAAGTCTATCGATTTAGTTTTTTTCGTTCTCTTTCGTCATCACATCCATGCAAATGAAACATAATCACACAGAAAAATAAATGTATTAATATGATATTAGAATAAAACGAAACGCCCCCCTACCAGGCTGCTGTGTTTTTTAAAAGAAAATGAAAAGAAATAAATATCTTATGTATCGATTCGATGAACGTACCAATGCAATCTTGATTATCGATATATTTAATCTTCTTTAAACCTAAGCCTTCTTTTTCATATAACAGTTGTTCTTCTTTAAGAATTCGTTCGTTGAAGAATTGTTGTAATTTTTCATTGCAATAACTGAAAACAGAACGTAATAAAATATATATATGTGTGTTGTTCGATTATGATTCGTACTTAATACAAAATTGTTCGAATGAATTTATTGGAAAATATTCAAAACCAGCGATATCAAGAATGCCGATATACGATGTCGACGAACTGAATGGAATCGATTTATTGACAAAACTAACAATTTGATCGAATAATCGAACATAAATTGCTTTAGCTAATGCATCACGAGCATTTTGAGCTTCATGAACTTTTAATGGAACACTGTAATAGATTGAAAAGAAAAACAAAATAAAATTTATTATTTATTTTCATCTTACGGAATAACAGTTCCTTTTCCGCTACTTGTCGTTTTTGTCATTAGAATTCTTGTAATCAACGCATTACGTAGATCACGTTGATCGAGTCCGAGCATTTCCGCCGTAATATTCAACGATTGTTCAGTCGTTGGTGTTACTTTACAACCACCTTTCGTACTTTCAGGATCCTCTTCGAAATTAACATTGCCAAGATGAAGTACAGCTGCAACTGTACTATAAATATTCAGTTTCTCTTGACTTGATAGACCCATTTGATCCATCGATTGATCACATTCATTAAAATCATTGACATCATCTAATTGTGGATCACGTAATGCACCTTTTGCAATGAACTACAGGTAGAAAAGAAACGATTAGTTATTGTTCAAGAGAAGAACATTTTCGTTCTTTTTTTTAGTTCTTCTGGTTCCGAGACAACGAAAAGAAAGAGAAAAAGAAGTAACAACAGTAACATCTTACATCAACATATGCTTTCTATAGGAAAGAATAAGAATAAATCATTGTCGATTTTTCAATTTTTGTTCTTCGTATTTAATTCAACGAATACTTACATCTTGACTACGACGATTTTTTGATAGAGCTTTTTCTGTTTGATTATTACAGAAATATTGCGTGCAGCCACGATTTAAATACTATTAATGAAAGAAAAGAATCAAAATTTGTGTTCTCAATCGATTCAAAAGTACAAACATGAAAACTATCGGGTGAAGCCAATCGTAATGCACTTCGAATACTTTCGGGTGCACCCGCACATAAACGATAGAATATGTGATAATTGCGTTCGTCTTTTGATTGCACACAAATACGAGATTTTTCTAATAAATAATGAGAGATATAACCACCGACAACGCGATGCTAAACAAGAAGAATACGAATGATTTCATAAAAGAATTTATTTCCAAGTACTTTATCATTGAAATGCACTTCGATAAACTTTCCAAATCGACTTGAATTATTATTACGTGTTGTTTTAGCTGAAAGACGGAGAAGAATTTTAATCAAAACGAAATTGAAAAGTATCTTACCATTGCCAAATGCTTCGAGTAAAGGATTAGCTAAAAAAATCCATCGAAAGAATGTAACAACAACAAGAAAAAAAGGACACAAGCATTTTTTTACATTTATTTATTCGATCTTCTATTTGACCATTGTGAGCACCGTATGACTCGGTTAAATATTGCAGAACATATTTGGCTGATTCAGTTTTACCTACGAGCAAAGAAAAAACAATCGAATTCAAGAGACATCTCTGCGTGTACAAACCAGCGCCTGATTCGCCTGATACAATTATCGATTGACTTTGTTTAATTGTGCGCATATCACGATATGCTTTATCACCAATAGCATAGACATGCGGTGCCATAACACCCAACGATTTACCATTGTATCGTTTTATTGTTTCACTTGAATAGAGACCAGATAGTTCTTTATACGGATTGATTGCAATTAAAATATTCGCAACATAAGTCTGAAAAGAAACAGAAAATAAATTTGCTTTTAATTTCCTAATTAATTACATAAATCAAATCTTTTTTGTATCGGCGTCGAACATTATTTAATAATGTTGCTTCATTGAGATACATCAATGCACAATTATCATCGACATCTTTATCATATTCTTCAGCTTGAAACGTCGAATCATATGGTACAGTTATTGTCTAAAAGGAAACGAAGTCAATTTATCGATTGAATCTCAAAAAAAGTAATTAGAGCAACAAACTTTTTTGCTATCATTCAATTGAACAGTTATAGTATCTGAACCAATGTCGCTTATTTTGCCAAGTAGAAAACCATGTTCACTGTCTCGAACCCAAACAGGTTTATTCCCATTGAGTGCAAGCATCGTATGAGTTCGAATGATTTTCTTTTTTTTTCTATGACTCCTATGAACTGAACACAAAACTATCTATAATAGATATCGAATGTTAAAGTAAGAAGAGAAGTAAATATTGATCGAACGAGAGCACAACACGCCCGACTGGTATCTGAGTAAACATCTCATCATTAGACCTTTTTTTCTCTTCTTCTCCTTCTTCTTCTTTTAATCGTGACATTGTTGAAATATTTTTGATTGGTTTAAAATTCTTCACCATTGAAATAAAGAATTCTTTTTTTGTCAAAAAAAGAAAAAAAGATAATGAATGATTTTTTTTCAATCTGAAATTCATTCAAATTTATTTCTTTCGATGAAAATTTTCTCGTACGTCGTCTATTGACAAAGAACAAAAGTCATCGATTGTAGCGCCTAATCGATTTGCATTTCCTAATGTATTCCGTTTTTTGTCTTTTTTGATTCGAATGATTTTTTAATGATGCATGAATTGTCGACAGCTGAACTGAATAAAACAGGTAGAATGTCGTGTTGTTTTCTTTTTTTCGCATTTAATTAGGCATTGCAGAAGAAAAACAAGTGTTAGAAATGAAAAAAGTTGGTTTTTTTTCTTATAGAAGAAAATCCCATTGGAACTAATCAAGAAAAATGGTATACAATAGGAAGTCAAGTTTTCATTCCGTTTATGATTGCCGGATGTGGAATGGTCGCTGCTGGACTTGTTCTCGAACGTGTGAAAGTAGACGCAAAAGAGAAAGAAAAAAACGAGAGAGGGAGATACTGATTTTGAATATGATTTAGGAATTGAATGTTTTCAAAGAAATAACTGAGATCTATATCTTGATTCCGGCTTTGTTAGGCTTGAAAGGCAATTTAGAAATGACATTAGCATCACGTCTGTCAACGCAAGTAGGCTAATGAATTGAAATCGAATATACAAGCAAAATCAAACTTCCTATAGGCAAATCTCGGAAATATGGAGAAAAGAAATCAATTGAAAGCAATGATCATAGGCAATTTAATATTAATTCAATTACAAGCGATTGTTGTCGGTTTTCTTGCTTCGATTCTATCACTTGTTATGGGTTGGATACCGCAAGGCATTGTCAATCTACGACACGCTCTTGTTCTGTGCAGTAGTAGCGTTCTAACAGCCTCGATAACTTCATTTCTACTTGGTTCGTTCGTTTGCTTTTATTTTATTTTTAACAAAAAGAAAAACGAAAAACTTCATTTGATTATTTATCAGGATTGATTATGATTATTCTCATTGTTATATCACATAAATGTAAAGTCAATCCGGATAATATCGCAACACCCATCGCTGCAGCATTAGGTGATCTAACAACATTAACTATTCTTGCTAGTATAGGTGGTTTTCTCTATCGAATTATCGGTAATGTTCGTTTTTCGATTCAAGTCAATAAAATGAAATATTTAGATAATTTTATTTGGTTACCTGTTCTAACGACGTTTTTATTTTTAATTCTAATTCCGATTTTTGTTATAATTACATCACGCAATGAATATGTCAACGATGTACTCATTCATGGATGGTAAACAAATAAATCGACAAAGATCAATGTCAAATTGAAATTCTTGTTTTAGGTCGCCCGTTATTGCTGCAATGTTAATTTCAAGGTAAGAAATTCGTTTGATTCTTTCGATAATCCTATTCAATTATTCGATCTAGTGCGGGCGGATTAATACTTGACTTCGCAGTTCAAACGCTTCGCGGTGTTGCTCTTTTTCAACCTGTAGTCAATGGTAAACATTGATTATTTTTGCGTTCATTGTTGTTGTTGTTGTCTTTTTTTTAAATTGTAGGCGTTGGTGGAAATTTGGTTTCGGTTCAAGCAAGTCGTCTATCGACTGCTTTTCATCAACAAGAAAAACTAGGAGAATATCAAAATACTGAAGATTGTTCGAATTCAACAACGTGTCCAAATCCAATCAAAGTCTTTTGCTCGAAAAGTTCGAATTGAATGATCTGTTAAATATTTTAAAATTAAATCTCGTTTTTTTTTCTTAGCACATCTATCGTCTGTTACACGTGTTCTACTCTTTCTTAGTATTCCAGGTCATTTAACGTTTATGTTCATCATCTGGCGTCTAGCTACGAATCACATTTCACTAACATTCTATTTCGTTTGTCTCTATCTACTTGCAGCTTTAATTCAAGTCGCCATTCTTCTTTATCTTGCTCAATGGATGGTCACTTTTGTTTGGAAACAAAATCTTGATCCGGATAATGTTTGCATACCTTATCTAACAGCCATCGGAGATCTTCTCGGTACTCTACTTCTCACCGGTGTTTTTCTATTTCTTCGTTACATTCATTAATTTCTACGAGTTATAATTATTATTTTACTTTTTTCTCCGAGAATTGATGAGGATGATTATTTTTTTTAATAAAACAAAGAAACAAAGAAGTATTTCATGAAATGAAAGAAAAATTCTCCCGTTCTCTTCAGTCACAATACATAATCGATTAGTACAAATTTGACGTTGCATTTTCTTTTTCGCGTAAACAAAATAATCATGACATTGCACTTTTGAAAACCACATATTAAAACGGTACATTTGAGAGTGTTGAGAGTATTTTTGAAAATGGGTTGTGCAGCGTCAGCAAGTATGCCGACAAATGATAATCAAGTAAAATTTACATGAAAACTAGTCGTAAAATAAATGAGAATCTATGTAGCCAACGAAACAAAAGATTATTGTCTATGGACTCAGTCTATCAACATGTACACAACGTGTTTTGACAACATTGACCGAGAAAGGTTTAGATTACGAAATTCGGCCAATTGATTTAATTAAAAAAGAAAATAAAGTCAGAACAAATGATTTTTCAATGAATAAACATGACATTTTTTTTTGTAGACTAAAGAATATATCAATGAAAAACATCCGTTCGGTGTAATTCCTGTTCTAGTTGATACAGATGGATTCAAGATCTACGGTTGATTCAAGATTGTCAATTAATATTGATTAATATATTGATTTCTTTTTATCTACGTAGAATCTCGTGCGATTTGTCGATATCTTGAAGAGAAATATAAAGGTCATGGTACTGAATTAATTCCTTCGAAAGATTATCGTGCTCAAGGCTTATTCGAACAAGCCGCATCGATTGAAACATCGTATTTCGATCCATATGCTTCTCAAATTGTTTTCGAACGTGCTTTTAAACCGTAAATTATTTACTTTGTTGATATGATTCTTTCGAAAGTATAGTTTTCAATGTATTTAGAATGTTAAATTTAGGTTCTGCAGATGAAGATAAAGTTGCAAATTTAAAAGCTCAACTAAACGAAAAATTAGATGTTTACGAAAAGATTCTTTCGAAACAACCGTATCTTGGTGGTCAAGTAAATCGATTGATTTTGCTTTTAAAAGAAAAGAGATTCTCATTTGATTTTCTTTAGACATTCACATTAGCAGATCTATTTCATTTGCCTTACGGCGCATGGTTGGTTAAAATCGGCGAAGAAAATCTATTCAACTCGAGAGCAAATGTAAAAAAATGGTGGGACAAAATCACATCAAGATCTTCATGGAAAAAAATTCAATCTATAACTTAGATTTATTTTTCGAAATTCGATATCGACTAAATATTTGATAATAAAAAAGAACAAACCTTCTTTAAATTTTATTTCTCGATTACCGTCAGTCTTGCTCCAATTTGTTTTAGCAAACAAGGGAGGGGGAAAATCGTTTTTTTTTTTGGTAGCAAAGCTTCTATTTATATAATCAACATTTCATGTGCACGAGTATACGGAGAGAGAAAAGAACTGAAGAAGAAAAAGGAAAAGTTAAAACAGGATAAAAAGGACTGATATACATGAACTGTCGAATAAAAGCCGACGGAAAGAGAATAACAGTTGGGCCCATGACGTCACGTCTTATGTCCATGTATGATTTTAGATTACTATTTGTCTATTGGTTTTGATTCTTATACTCTGGTGATGTCGTTGTAATTCGGCAGCTGTTGTTGTTTTATTCTTTTCTTCATCTATAATCGAGATCAAGAGAGAGGAAAATTTTCGTCAGCTAAGTGGCTGGGGGAAAATCGTTGGTATCGACCTTTGTCTGAATATGTAGGCGTATACGTATATTGAAGATCATTCGATATACTTGATTGAAATTCTCATATCGAACAGCGTCAATCAATATAAAACATAAAATAGAATAGAAAAGAAAAGAAAAGAGTCGAACGACCATTTGCCCGAAGCGTTGGCAGAATGAGTAAAGAAAAAAAACACCGAACGAAAAAAGAAAATTGTCCGTTCTGAAATTCTCTGTCATACGATCTTAATATGTAAGTTCATCCATCCAACGGTTTCTTTTTCTTCGGCCTATAGACGCACATTTTTTTGTTTGTCAATTTCACCTTTATGTATGTACACGAATAATCGAACGCGAAGGAGAGATTATGTGAGTATATTTTTTTTCGTTTTTTAATATACGAGCTGAGTAAAACTGTCCACGAATACATAGAAGGTTTTTTTTTGTATTACAAAAGAATGATTTTATATAATGACTTGTTTTTTAAAGCAATACATTCTGTCGTGTGTGAAGGTATTTATTGATTGATTATGAATGAAAACTAATGGCACGAACGCAACGTCTACACATTCTAATTATCATTGGTTTTATTCTTTGGTTTCTTATATTTCTTATGCAAGTTATTTATTTTTCATCATTAGCAATTTATTTACCCTGCTGGTTGACGTCATCATGTCAAAAATCCTATCGACAGTCTCATCTAAAGAAAAACTCTGCAACAATTCTTTCGACATCTGATAAATTCATTCTCAAACGTATTCATCATCAATCTCTTTTACAACAATATGAATCTCAACATGTCAACTTTCTTCGTTTGACTAAACCTACGACTATAGCGAATAAATATCTTGTTTATACCTGTAATCAACCATGTGGTGGTTGGGGAGATCGAACACGTAAAATAATCGGTGCTTATCTATTATCTTTAGTTTTAAATCGAACATTTATCATTAACATGACTTGGCCATGTTCGATAAATCAATTTCTCGAACCGAATTTCATTCTTTGGAATCAAACAATTAAAAATCCCTCTCAACGAACAAATCTTACTGTTAATTCATTAACAGCTAATGATAAAGATTACAGCGATGTTCTCTCATGGCGAAATATCGATGTCATCCATTTCAAAGTCAAAGATCTCGGTTATTATTCATTATTACTTTGGCGTGATGATTTCTATCGTATTCTTCATTATCACTATGGTATACATCGTTCGTATCTTTTTCTTCACAGTATATTTACATTAATTTATGAGCTATTATTTAAATTAAAACCACATACACAATCTCATATGACTGATATTTCTCAGCGATATAATTTAAAATCTTTACATTGTGCACATATACGTATCGGTCGAAATCCATCAAATCCCAATGATGTTATTTTTCCAAAACGTGAACGAATGAATACAACTGTGATTGCATTTTTAAAGAATATTTCGAAATTAAATGAAACAATATTTGTTTCGACCGATTCCGAACAAGTGCAAATCTATGCTCGAAAACAATTTCAGTCACGTTTGCTAACAATCGATGGTCTTATTCGACACATTGATCGATCAGGAAAGAAACTAGCTTGCGATGGATTCGAAAAAGCTATTCTTGATTTCTATATGATTTCACAGTGTCATACGATGATTATGAGTAAAAGCGCGTTTAGGTTCGTTCATAACAAAAAAAGAAATAGATTAAACTAAAAGGAAAAACATGTCATTTTTGTTTTCTTTAGCTATTGGGCAAATATGCGTCGATTAAAACCGTATGAAAATTTGTTTTTATATTGTGATGGAATCAAAAGAATTCGTAGTCCATATGATTACGAACGTTATCCCTATGGTCGATGTTAATTTGTTTTTAGTAATAAAAAAAACGAAAGAAAATCTTCTGATAGAATCAACAAAAATAGTTATGATTTATTGTCAAGTATTGTCTAAATATCTTATTAATATTCAAGTTAGTTTTTCATTGCAGAACAAAGAACAGAACGAATATATTTATATGCGAGATGGACTGGATTTTGTCTATGATTGATGTTGGTGAAAAAATCAAAATCTATCTTCATTTCGATCGTAATGAAAGCATTACTATTCTTTTCTGTCAACAGTATTCCATAGTAACATGTGTTTTTAGTACATAGATATATAAATATTGTATCAATTTCGAAGTAGATGAGAGGTCGACTCTATTTATATAGATTGTTGATCGTCGACAGTAACATATTGTCTTAATCATTCATATGCCAAACTCATCCACAATCAGAGGAGAAGAAAAAGAAGAGAACTGACAGCGGAATGACGCGACTGTAAAGATTAACGGCATATAGATAGATATATATATATATCTACATTCTATATTATTATTATGAATTATTGCAGAGAATGAAAAGAATTCTCATGGAAAACTTGATGATTTGTTTGTTGGGTATATTTTCAATGATTGATATCGGTATGTTTTCTATTATTGAAAATAGAAAAAAAAACAAAGAATAATTTCGAATTGTTTCTATTTATTAACAATTATTTATAGTCACATCGATAGCGTGCTATAAATGTTTGTCAATTAATGGAAGTAATCCAGCGTGTGAAGATCTATTTCAAGGAGATATTATTGGCAAACCATCATTACTTTCAACGCCATGTCTAACTAATCTACGCGGAAGAAAAGGTCTTTTTCCAGCGTCACATTGCATTAAATTAGTCGCCCAATCAACAGGTACATTTCAGTTTTTGTTTTTTTTGATGAAAATGAAATTCTCTTTCGAAGGACCCGATCCTATTCAATATTTTTATCGAACGTGTGGCCGAGATGAAGTCAATGATAATCGAATAATTCATGCAAATCATTGTGGTTATGTTAAACTCGATTGGATTGATAAAAAACGAAAATTTCGTGGATGTCTACATATTTGTGATAAAGATGCTTGTAATCGAACATCAACCTATTCGAAATCATTCATTTTATTAACGATTCATATGTTTAGTTTGATTTTAATATATATTTTCTTCTCTTGAATGTTAATAGGATGTATAATTAAAAGAAAATAGATCCTTGCCGAGCGATCGAGTATCATTTTTTTATCATCTCAAGGTGAACTTGCTTAGAGAACTATGTCTTCATATAAACAAATATGATCATTTGGCTTTTAATTGAAGCTTGACAAAGTCGTCTGATTGTTATTGTTTATTTTATTAACAAATACGAAGGATCTTCAATCGAGATCAGTTATAAAACTATATGTTTTTATTTGAATATTAAAAAAAAACAATAGACATTAATTATAGATGAGTTTTGATCTTTATAATCGTAGATTAGTTATTTCAGGAGCAGTATCCGAATCGAATTGTGGTAATTGAATATTCAAAACTAATTTTCCTGCATATTTATATTCTCGATTGCGTTGATGTAGTTCATGAATTTCTTTTAAAATCTGTTTACTTTTAACTAATGCACCGGGATGTTCTTCGATAGCTCTTGAATGATAATACTCAAGTATCGATCCGTTTTTTCGTGGTATACGTTCACGAAATTCCGGTATTTGATCAATTATATATTCCACAAATGTTCGACAATTATTTGAATAAACATTATAATGTGGATTGTCTTTCATAAATTTGTTTGCAGCTGTAACCATATCATCGAACGCTGTTGGTGATGTTGTATTACCGATTAATTCAATTTGACAAATATACGATGGTATATCGTCTAATTCGACAATATTCAATTTCATACTTTTATGAATCAATTTTTTTGTATCACCAAGATCGACTTCGATCAATACCAATGGATGTTCATCGGTACATGCCAAAAGAAATGTATGTCTTGCACGACTATCACCATAGAGAAAACTTTCGAGTTTATAACCGATATTACTTATTCGATCTTCCATTGCACGCCATGCTAAAAACAAATGCATGTTCGATGATCGTACGATGCGTCGATACTGATCGTGATATGCAATAAAATAAAAACAGTCGTTTTATTTTTATGTTTTTCTCTTTCTTTTTTATATGTAGCCACATGACTCAAATTACTTGCGTTATTACGAAAAGAAGGACAAAAAAGAAAGAAAAATAGTATTTGTCATAAAACGAACATGTCAGGTGTATACAAAAACCTTTTGTACAAAAAAAAAGAGAGCGAGTAAATATACACCTACGACAGTCTCGAAAAACATAAAGACGAAAACAATCGTTGAGAGATTAATGAGAAAGATATTTTCAATTATTCTTATATTGACTATTGCTTAATCAGAATAACTGGCCTGTCTAATTTACGATTTCGTCACGGGAAATCTCCGCCCCTTGGTTGCAAAATAATCATGAGCGCATGAAATCTATCAATTCTTTTTCTTTTATTCATCTTTCAGTACTTCCGAATGTGTTCACATAGACAATTGGTGTATAGAGAGAAAGAGAGAGCAAAACAAAATTAATTTCGGTTTCATTGACGATTGGTTCGAACAAGCCAATGGGTGACGACGATATTAAATATGTTGCTGCTCGAATGATTTGTGAGAGAAAGGTGATACCGAATGATGACACTTGTCAAATAAACAAACGAAACATGAAACAAACATTGATAAAGATTGCATCTATTGAATAGTGTGTCGTCGGCAATGACATCGGAGAAAATTAAAAATGAGCAAAAAAGGAAAGAGAGAGAGATGTGTGTGTGCAGTTCTCTATCATTTAGTTAGGTAAATTATCTTTCTTCTCTTTATGTCTATTGATGATGATGTTTAATACGCGTGAAACTCACATTTCGCACTTGATATATAAAAAAGGCCGAACTGGACACAGTTTATTAAATATCAAATCAGACGGCGTTTCATTTCTTCATCGTTTTTTTTTCAATTTCGTTTTTTTCATTACGAGTGACGACAAGAGACAGAGAGAGAGAGTGAAGAAGAGCGAAGAGAAAATATCTATCGTCGATCCCGATCTTTTATACACACATCATAGTAACAACGAAGCCGATTTAAACCGGAGAAAGAGGCCGGAAAACGTGAAAAAACCGAGCAAATTATCTCTTACCGCGTGTCTTAGCGTATCATCGTCGTAGATATTTCATACATATATAAATACGTTATGCTTTCCAATTCATCAGCAACGTCAACGACAGCTCGAATATCGAATTCGACTTCATCATGGTCTCATCCCCCGCCGCCACCGCCGCCACCTCCGATGATTTATCATCCACATCCTCTCAGTTACGAAGGTAAACTCTCGGAATTGTGTAATTAGAAGAACTTGTTTATTTCGAATACTTGTATTCTTATAGGACAAGGCCGAGTAAATCAATTGGGCGGCGTATTTATCAATGGCCGTCCATTGCCCAATCATCTTCGGATGAAAATTATTGACATGGCTTCCCAAGGTATTCGACCATGTGTGATAAGTCGACAGGTATTTTCAATAGATTTCGATTTTCTCCTATGTTGAATCACGAATCTTTGCACTTTAGTTACGTGTTTCTCACGGTTGTGTTTCGAAGATCTTAGCTCGTTATGCTGAGACAGGTTCGATTAAACCGGGTTCGATCGGCGGTTCGAAACCGCGTATTATAACGGCTGATATCGAACAGAAAATTGATGAATATAAAAATTCGTATCCTCGTGGATCGATGCTAGTTTGGGAGATTCGAGAACGTTTAGTACGAGATGGTGTTTGCAAGCCAACGGCATTGCCAAGTTTAAGTACACTAACACGTATGTTACGTGATGCGGACAGTGGTACTGATGAAAGCAATCTTTCGAACGAACGAACAACAACAACAACTACAACAACAACAATGAATTCAAATGAAGATTTAAAAGAAGAGAAAAGTAAATTGATGAGTTTTGACTTTTGCTGTCAATGATTTGATTTAGATGATTTCGTGTGTAATAATACAGATAAATCAGCGAATGGCACGGGAAAAGGTCGTCGATATCGAACAAGTTTTAGTCAAGATCAAATTGAACAATTAGAACTTGTTTTTCAACGAACACATTATCCAGATGTTCAAGCAAGAGAAGACCTATCAAGACGAACGGGTCTCAGCGAAGCTCGTGTTCAAGTATGACGAAAAACAACAAAAACAACTCATTTCTTTTTTCAAAGGTTTGGTTTTCAAATCGTCGAGCTCGTTGGCGTAAGATCGCTTCCGTTCATCATCAACAACAACAGCAGCAGCAGCAACAACTTCAACAGTCACATCATCTTTCATCTGCACCTAGTCCATTGTTATTCACCAATGGGCCACCAACAGCGACGAGCAGTGTTAATCTTTCCGTTCAATCGCCGTCATCATCACGTCTTCATTTCAATCCGTTTTGTTTGCAAGCTATCGATGCTCAAGCACCGTCAAATGGACAACTCTCATCGTCAGCATCGATCTTTCATCCATCAAATGAATGCACTAGTAGTGCAAATTCATCGGCTATTCTATTTGCTAATCAACAACATCAACATTCTCAGTCAACACCATCATCATACATCCGGTATACCAATGGTTTGTATTTATATTTTCATTATCAAAATTTTCTCTTTGAAAACGTTTTTTTTAAATTTTTCTTAGATTACGAACAAATCTACCGTTCAACAGCTGCTAATTTTTCCTATTCGCCAGTCAATTCGAATAATATAATGATGTCCGGACAAGTTCTTCCGCCGCCACCTCCACCTACATCATCGACAACATCATCATCGCCATTCTACACACCGAATATGTTCGATATGCATAATATTTATTTGTAAACGTTATTGTACTTTGTTTGCTTTTTCTTTCATTCAAGACAAATAAAAGATATTAAAAGAAAAACCAAAATCTTTTTATTCAAAACAAACAAAATTATTTCACATTTGTTTCATCGTTCATTTTCTTTTTCCGTTGTGTTGCATTAAAAATCCTAAAACAGAGAAAAAAGAAAAATAGATACATTTTATTAACCAATCAGATATCATTAACCAAATGTACCATCACTGTAGTCGTTGGATTATTCGTTTGAAATCGTTGTTTTAAATTATGAATTCTAATAAGTAAAACCGAAAATAAAAAGTCTCTCAATGTGATATTCGTTCGACATACTCTTGTTCGATATTTTGTAATTTAATTTCCACAGAATCTTTCGTTTTATTCTTCAAATTTTCGTTCCAATAATCATCAGCTATTGCGCTCTCACGTTGCATTGGATCAGTCACTAATAACAAACACAATATAGTTTTTTCTTCTTCGAAATCAATCCGATTTATACCTTTAAGTTCTTCTTGACCACTGTTTTCATATGGAACTACACGATCTCTTTCTAAAAATTTCATCCAAGAAACTATAGTTTTTGTTTTGTTGAAAAATACTGATCGATAGACTTTACCAGAACTATCACGACAACAGAATTTGAATCTTAGATAGGAAATGAAATTCAAGATATAGTTAAGCACATTGAACGGTGGTGGTAAAAATGGTTTATCACAATATTCGAATACAATTAGAAAACGTTGATATCGCCAGATATGATGCGATCGATTTTCGACATTTTGAATTGTTACACTAAAATTTCAATCGAAATTTTCATTTATCTCTCTTTTTTGTTGTTGTTTGCTTACTTAAACAAAGCAATAAGTACATTCAATAAAAGTACATTAGCAATTGCAACGAATAGAATAGCTAATATAAAAGCAATAGCTGAATATGCATCCAAATCGTCTACAATATTCCAAAGGTTTTGTTTTTCTTCTTCGCTGTTAAATCAAATTGAACTTACCTATCGGATCAACCTGTCCGAAAATTTTCCAAACACCATAATTTGTTATATTTCGTAAAATAACCCAAGACCATAAACCACTGCCGCCATTTTGCAGTGTATAACTCCAAGAGTTTTGAGTATCATCATATGACCAATCGACTTGATCATTGGTCGTTAACAATGCCCAAGATGTAATGGAAAATCCGAGCAAAAATATAATGATAAAACAAACGAAAAACAGAAGATCTTTCATCGTATTAAATATCATGACTAATTTCGGTCCGAGTTTTTCATAAGCAGAAAATAGATGTAATGTTCGAACATACCAAAGTATCAGATCCAAACAGAGAAAGATTCTAATTACGCAGATTTTTTCAATTGATTATTATCAATGAATCAAAATTCGAGAAACTCACTTCGAGACAGTGAAGACTTTTTCGACGACAAAAAAACGTGTTACAAATCCGATAAAATAAAATACAATCGCAAGTAAATCGATAATATTCCAAACTTCAGCGATATAATCTCGTCTTGATACAGCCGTAATAAACTGAAACATAGATTCTTACTAAATTGTTCAATGAACAAATCAAAATCAAATTACCTGACGAACTTCTTCGGCTATTACGCTCCAAATACATATGTGAAGAATAATTTCTGTTATTGGAATTTGAAGATGAGCATAGCCCGAACGTAGACCATCATTATTATTCAATGGAAAATAATCAACAAGTAGAACAAAACTGTATAAACCCAAAAAAGTCACAAAGAAGATCTATTTGATTATCAAAATTGATGTTTAAGAAATATTTGCTTTTAAAATCGAGAGTTTTACCATGTAGTAATAAAAACGAACAACAGGTGCCTTGTAAAAGTATCGAATTTTTTCGATGAATTTAACACGATCTTTGCCTGCCTTTTGATCGGGTCTAAAAACGAAAATAAATCAAATAAATTCGCTTTTCTTAATCGTACTCAGTTATATTTGCGATCTTCATTGGTTTGCTGAATTCCAAACGATTCTTTATACTTCGTGTAGCCTTAAAAGTCGATAGATTTTCTTTGAATTTAATTTTTCGAAAAATAAAAAGTATCTTGCAAACTTTTTTATGCTTTTGAACATAGGGCAACGTAAAGCAGAAGATTGGTAATAACGGTAAAAGCAATGCGCAGAGAAAAACCTTGAATAACAAATAGTAAGTCGATTTTTCTTCGAAAATCCAGATAAATTTACTCGAAATTCAATTGCTTTTCGTTTGTAATTGATAAATCCGTACCTAAAATATTCAAAATACAAAGAGGAAACAAACAATGTCGATACGACCATTCGTTATCGAGATATCGTTGAACAGTTTTCGATGCTAAAAACGATCGACAATTGCCTTTCATCGCTATAACCAATGGTTTTTCATTTCCCAATGCCAATGCAGGTGCTTTGATGATGTCAACTGCGAAATTCTCATCGACATCAAAACATCGATCGATGATTAACGTTGCATGAGCATCGAATTGACTATTTTCAATGAGAAAAATAAATCTTATTTCAAGAACAAAAAAAACATCGTTTTTTTCGATCTTACTCTGCGTTTTCTTCATATTGTTGTTTGGTTTCCGAGTCGAGAACTAATCGTGCAGCTCGTCGATAGATATGAGCACCGAACAATGGTGCAATAGAAGAATTCTATTCAATAAATAAATAAATTGTTTTGTATTTTATTCAAAAAAGAAGAAACAAGTTTGTTTACCCAAGTTTTTGAACAAAAATATTTTGCCAATTCGAATCGATCGAGAAAAATTGCCCAGAAAAATAATTCACGAGAAGCATTTTTACCCAATGTATCATTTGGATTGATCGGACCTCGTCTCGTCTGTTCAGCCTAAGAACAAGAAAATAAAATACGATCGTATGACGTACTTCTTTGACGTACGTAAATCGATTTTAAATAATCGGCATAGTAATCATCTCGGGTTTTTGGATTTCGTCTATCGCGTTTTTTAACTGGCAGGCGATTATTTGTCTTGAATAGATGAAAGAAAGAAGTGATTGTATGTATGAAATCGATGTGATTGAACATACATATGCTGCTTTATAGAGAAAATCTAAATCTTGATATTTGAGTTTTTCTAAAGATGTTCCGAATTCGATTAAGAGTTCGACGAATTCTCGATGACCACGACGAAGTGAATCAACAAGAGCATAACGAAGATCGTCTTCCTTTTAAAACCATAAATTGATTAGACTATGAAAACAGAAACTAAAACCTACATTCCACTTTGAGATTGTCGTATCGGTAAGAAGATTCTTTTGAGCATAATCAATTTTATTCCACGCCTAAATAAATCTTCAAATCTGTCTGTCTCAGCAATTTCTTTGACACTAACTGTAGCTAATTTGAGTTCACTTTTTCGATTGTATTGACCATTCGTCATTTCTGATGATTCGGCAGCTAATATATAGAAAAAACACAAATGAATAGAAATACGATTTATAGTGAACAAAAAACAAACAATTCACCTTTGAATAGAGCATCGAGAATAACATTCTCGAGATCTCCATGTTGTTTTTCACTATTGAATTTGAAAATAGTCACTTGTCGCATATGTTTTTTCAAGATATCCCATGACTCTTTTTTGACATCGGCTATCCATGGATTGCTAGGCGTAGCTTTTGCAAGACTAAAAATAAAACAATGATATACGCTCATGTAATTTTGTAAGATCATTGGAAACAAAAAACAGAATGATTTACATTGAATCAAATTCGCTATCTCGTGGACCAGCTTTCGCAAATCCTGTCGGCGGTCTTTGAGAATGTGCACTCGATGCAGCATCTGTCGGAAAATAACAAGTATGTAAATCAGCAACAAGATCAGCAGCACGACCTGAATCCTATTGGTAATTGAAAAAGAAGCTTGTACGAGAACAAAGAATTGTTTCGTTTTACTTTAACAACGACAACTGGAGTATTTGCTTCAAGTGCTTGACAAATTGTTTCAAGAGATGATGGACCACCTTCAACTAATACCAATACAATTGGTATTAATGTATCGGACGTTTCGTTTGTATGCGATTCAGTTGTAATTTGTCGCGCAGCTTTTTCGATTTCTGCTCGAAGTTTAATAACACTATCAGCACTTGATTGTCCATCATCGAACAAGAAAAAATGAGTATGATTTGGTTCTAAATCACAGGATTTCTTGACTTTTTCTTTGACAACATAATTTCGAACACAATATTGATCAGCTACTTCCTAGAATTCGATATTCTCCGATAATTCGTTCTATCAAAAATATTTTCCTAAACTACTAACCATTCGAATAGCTTGTATAACTTGAGTTTGATTATTACTTCTTCCAAATGAACGTGTTCCTTTTGATGTGCTACTACTATTATTTATTTCAACCGCATCAGGTGTATTATCAAGTTGTTCTTTTCCAGCTGTATAACCCCAACTTCCAATGCCGATGCAAGGCACATCAATTCCATGCTTTCGATTTTTATATCGATAGTTATTCAAAGCTTCGCCAACTTCTTTAACAACACCGGCATTTGTTCCGGCTGTGATTAGCCATGCATCTAACGCAAGTCGACATAATTATAAATAATTTATCTCAAGATTTGATATTACTTGTTGTAATAGCAGCTGAAACTAGACCTCGTTGAAAGACTTTTCTCAAACGAGCAGACATATCAAAACTTTTAGCACCGCCTGTTACTGAAATAATAAGATCTGGTGGTTGTAATCGCCAACCATTTCGAATAAAATCCACGACTGTTTTCGCATCAGTGTGCAAACTCAATCGAATATATTCCGAAAGACGTGACGCTGATGTTAATTCATTTTCATCAAATTTCATAAAACCATACTGTTGTGTTAATTTATCTACGCCCGAACTAAAGTAAACAATTTATTGAATGATGCAAGAACAACAACAACAACAAAATGCACTCACGTATTATAGTCACAAATTCTCAAATCACTAATAGCCTAAAACAATTTCATAGACAAGAAATTATCTTTTCTGAAAAGAAAAATGCATCAATAATACTTTTTGAACATATCCCATTCGTTGTGCAATATCCTTGGCCATTTTGTATGCTTTTGATTATTAACATACAAAGTAAAAAATGAAGAAAATAGAATTGAAATATTTTTAAGCCGACAAAGTAAAAAGAACTGTGCAAAAAAGAAAGCAGTGGAGATTTGTCGTCTTTCTATGTAGCAGAAATTCTTTCTTTCTTTCTTTCTTTCTTTTCTTCCATTCAATCGAATGGTTGTTTCTCATCCATGTGGCAACTCAACATTGTTCTCTTTGAAATTAAACGGAGTAAATATAATCAACATGTTATGACAACCAATTCGGTTGTCAACTCGATTGATTATTTACTTGACACAGAGTTATTCGAGAAATTTTATTAAAAACGAAAAACAATAGATCACATCGAAGGTTGCTGTTCTTTTTTCTTGAGTATATCACGCCAGAAATCTTCGACGATAGCATTTTCACGTCGCATCATATCGGTAACTAAAACAGTTCGATTAAGGTTTCAGTTTTCTTAACTAACAAATCAATGTTTACTTTTCAATGGTGAATAATTAATAGAATCATGAATACCAATTGTCATCGGTTCAACTGAAACTGTAAAATCGAAATTATTTAAAAATCACCAATCAAGATAAATAAATAATTACTTGGTTGATGAGTGTGAAATTTTCCTTGATATCGTCGAACAAATCGAAGGACTCCAGTCAGTAAACAATAAAGCACATTGAATGGCGGTGGTAATAAGCTTTTATTGCGAAATTCATTAACTAATAAAAATCTTTGATATCTCCAAATATCATGTGATTGTTCTTGAACACTCGTTATCGATACGCTAGAATCGATTTGTTTATGTCAATGATAACAGTCAACAATCGAAATCTTACTTAAACAAAGCAACAAGTACGTTTAGTAAAAGAACGTTGGATATAGCAACAAAAAATATTGCTAAAATAAATGTGACAGCCGAATAGGAATTATTGGCATCTAATTGATAATATATTGAAAAGTTTATCTATCGAAATGAAATCTTTTTTTTTCTCCTACCAATAATATCGACTTGTCCGAAAACTTTCCATACACCGTAATTTGTAATATCACGTAATAATGTCCAACTCATTCCGTTGGTTTCATTGGCAACAACGGTGACATTTGTTAATTGACCATCGTCATTATAATGCCAATGCAATTGTGACGATGTTAAAATCAATGACCATGATGTAATCGAAAAGCCAAATAGAAATATGAGAATAAAACAAACGAAGAAGACTAAATCTTTCATCTGAAATCATTTTTATTAATAGAATCACATTTCATAGATATGTATTGATTTACCGTATTGAATATCATGATTAATTTTGGGCCTAATTTTTCATAAGCAGCGAATAGATGAAGAATTCGTACGTACCAAAGAATTAAATCGAGACCGAGCGAGATTCTAAAATTTGATGTTACATATTTCAATTCGAAATAATACCGACTTTTCAAATTTTACTTGGAAATCATAAAAAATCCTTCGGTTGCAATAAATCTCGTACCAAAACCGATTAAATATAAAATAATAGCCGATACATCAATCATATTCGACGCTTCACTGAAATATTCCATGGCCGAACTCGTTTGAAAAATCTTCAATTTTATTTTATTTTTTGCCAATCGAATAAAATTCATTCACAGATTCCTACTTGTCGACTTTCCTCGATAATTATCCCCCAAATACATAAATGCAACCAAATTTCTGGGATTGGCAAGATCGTGCGAGGATATTTTGGTGGAATATTTATTGGAAAATACTCGAGGAGAAGAATGTAACTGAATAGACTGAGAAAACCAAAGAAAAATATCTGAAATCAAAGCCAATTGATGAATTAGTCAGAGAAAAATCAGTTCGATTCAATTTACGAGATTGTAGTAGAATCGAACGATTGGTGCACGATAGAAATAAGCAATTTTTTCGATTGGAGATACATTTAGTGTACTAAATAGAAACGAGAAATGCGAGATTGTTTAATCAAATCAGTGAAAGATTTACATTTTTTTCTTGGATTGTTTTTGTTGATTTATAGAATTCGGATTGAACTGAAAGATAAGAATTATTTTATTGTAAATAGAAAAATGATACACAGACTGATTGATGCCGATGAATATAAGGTAGAATCGGCAGAAAGATTGGAATTAATGGAAAAAATAAACAACAAAAGAATACCTGAATGAACAATTTAATTGAGAAAATCGTCATGAAAAAATCGTTATTACCCGTATATTGATATTCTGTCGTTTGTAATTAATATTTCCAAACCTAGGAATTGAAATTCTTCATTTTTGCGAAAAGATATTTACAAAAAAACTGTTAACCATTCATTATCCAGATGCTTTTGAACGCATTTCGACGCTAGAAAACTTCGGCAATTCGCTTGCAAAGCTAATTCCAATGGTTTAACATTGAAAAAGGCAGCTGCTGGTTGTAAGATGATCTTAATTGCTAGATCTCGATCGTTATCATAGATTCGATCGATTACTGCTCCAGCATATCTATCGAATGTACTAATCATCAAAGAGATAAACTCAAATTTTGCTTTCATTTTCTGAATTTTTACTTCGCATATTCTTCGTATTGATACTTTGTTTCGGAATCGACGGTTAATTCAGCTGCTTTGCGATAGATTTTTGCACCGAATAGCACAGCTGTTAATTGATTCTGAAAAAGTTCAATGTTTTATTTGAATTCAAAAAAAAAGGAAACCGTTGATATTTTTCCTACCCAAGTTTTTGAACACAGATATACTGCAAAATCGCATCGATAGAAAAATAACGCCCAGAAATACAAATCACGTATTGCATGAAGACTCAATGGAAGATTTTTATCGGATATTGACTAAAAAATATTTTTATTTTCTTGTTTTACGAGAAAGGAAAATACTTACTTCGTGAAAGCATTTTAAATAATCGTTATAGAAATCATCGAGACTCGGTTTTGTTATGTAGGGATCTTTCAATGGCAAAACATCATCGATCTGCAATCCAGAAAAATAAATGTCACTCAATTATTTGTTGTTTATCGAAATGAATTCTACCGAGGCAGTTGTATACAAATATTCGAGATCTTTAATTCTTAAGATATCAGGTGTAATGCCGTATTCAATAAATAATTCAAGAAAATCGGTATAACTCCGTCGACATGTCTCGATTAAACCTTGACGGATATCTTTTTTCTAAAGAAAATGATTTGAAACGAATATTTACCCATCAGATTTGTCTTACTTGCCATATGGAGATTGTTCGTTCGGTGAATATAAGTTGACGAGCATAGTCAACATTATGCCAAGCCTAATATGAAGTTTAAACAAAAGAACAATGAAATGTTTTTTTTTTACAAGAGCTAATCGTAATTCAGCTGTTGGTTGATAATCTTCATAACATTCATTACAAAACTTAGCAGCTAAAAGAAAATGAATTAATATTATGAGGCAAAAGAAAATCATCGAACCATTAAAAACAGCTTCGAGTATAGCTTCTTCTAATTTTCCATGATGTTTATCACCGTCGAAATCAAACACGGTTACAAGTTGATGACGTTCACGTATAATTCGACAGAGATTATCTTTAATCTTGTCTACCCAAGGATTTTTTATTTTTGCTTTAGCAAATCTATGAAATTCAATTTTTACTCATGAAATTTTTTTCTTTTCCTATTTGTTTCGATTTACATATGATAGATTTCAGAAACCTGATAGCTCGTTTGAACCAATGTTGGCCGACGTTTTGTTCTATTTGGTTCATAAAGACTTTCATAAGTCGGATAAATGGGTGTTTGTTTAGCAAAACATTCATGAATATCTGCAACTAAATCTGCTGCACGACCTGATCTCTTTTACAAACGAGAAACATAGCTCATAAAAACTAAAACTTATCATCATTTCACTTTACTTTAACAACAACCACAGGTGTATTGGCATCAAGTGCTTCGCATATTGTTTCAATCGATGAATCTCCACCGTCAACAAGAACCATAACAACTGGTATCAGTGGTTCAGTCGTTTCATCGACTGCATCAATGAATTGTGTTTGTCTCGAATACATTTCAATATCTGCGCGCAACGGAAGTATATGATCAGCTTGAGCTGTACCATCATCAAATAATAAAAAATGCGTATGATTTCGTTCTAAATCACAACGTTTTTCTTCTTTGTCTTTTATGATATACGTTCGAATTGCATGTACGTATTCACCATTCTGTCAAGCAGAAAAACAAACATTTCTGTTTTCGTATTCTCAAATATTCATCTTACGGGTTGAATAGCATCAATAGTCATATGCGATAAGCTTCCTGGCGTATGACACTCATCTACTCCCGAAACTGATGGTTCAAGTTGTTCCTTTCCAGCTGTATATCCCCAACTCGAAATACCAATGCAAGGTATATTAGTACCATTGATGTGATTTTTATATCGGTATGTATTCAAAGCTTCGCCGACTTCTTTGACAACACCAGCATTCGTACCAGCTGTGATTATCCATGCTTCTATTGATAAATATATCGTCGAAGAGATAGATGATTAGAATCAAAGCAAATTTACTTGTTGTTGTAGCAGCTGAAACTAGACCCATTTGAAAAGCTTTTTTTAATCGAGCTGATATGTCAGCATATTTTGCACCGCCCGTTATCGAAATAATTAAATCTGGTGTTGGCAAACGCCAAGCATCTTTCATAAATTTAACAACGGTTTTCCCATCGGTTTTCAAGGCCAAACGAATATATTGCGCAGGTCGAAAACTGTCGTCGATTTCATTATCATCAAATTTTATAAAACCATACTGACGGGTAATTGTATTCGGACTACAATCCGATTGACATATTTGTAACTCTTCGACTATCTAAAATAATACTTATTGAATTATGTAAATATTCTAGAAAGTCAAATACTTTTTTAACATGTTTAACTTGTTCTGCAATTGTTTGAGACATGATTATAAATAAGTAACGAACGAATAATTGCTTTACACTTATAGAAACAAAACATATACATATATATATATATATATATACGCAGTTAAACAGATGCAACTACCTGAAAGTTATTATTTCTTTCTTTCGTTGCATTGAAAAGAAACGTGTGCGTGCGTATTTATTTGATTATGTATACGTTTTTATTCGCTACGGTCTGAGGCGTTTACAGACAGATTTACAAAGAACGAACGAGAAGCGAAGGACTTCATAGGTTTTCACTGTAATTGTGCGGTACATGATCCAGAATACTATAATACATTTTTATTCGAGAAAAAACTCGAATGTATTTAGTTCTTGAAGGCATCATCGATAATTTCAAAACGATAAATTCGTTTGTAAAAGGCAATTACTATTTTCACTATCATTGGCTTTTTTCTATCTAGCATTTCGATCATGGAGATCAATCATTTGATAGAAATCGAGCGAAAAATACGTAGCTACAAATCACTATTTTCGCTGAAGAAACTCATATATGTGAACGTTGATCCATCAATTTGTTGAGTGATTTTTATTAGATATGTGAATAAGCCAAACAGTATTTTAGAAAAATGTTTTATGTTTGAAGAAAAGATAGTGTCTGCAATTCTTTTTTTTGTCGAAAATAATTCAATTGATTTTAGCCGAAACTAAGGATTGAACCAAGTTTGCTCATAGCCAGATTGTACATAAATTCTTGGATGTTTGTATATCGTTTTTTATTCATTAGTAAGTCTGCTCGAAATGGGATTTGTAAATTTGAAAAGAATTTAACACATTTTGCACCACCGGCTGTAAATTGTTTGTATTGCTCAGTGAAGTATTTTGTTGAAAGTGGATAGTCTGCAGTCATATTTGAACTTAGAAATGTGCTATTCATAACACTGAGAACTGTTGCTTTAAAATAAGTATTTGTAACATAACTGCAGATAGTTGATGCGTAATTGTTCACCGTTATTTGTGCTTCATTGACAGTCATGAAGCCAAAAAGAAGAATAATCTAATCGAAATTTGTGTTTACAAAAAAAATCTGTCGATGAAACAAAATATTACTTACAATAATAGCCAAGTTTTTCATCGTAATGCCTTCTTGATTGAACTACTTTCTATGATATTTTCCATTAAAACTACTGGTATTTATATTCATGAACAGCTCATTGATGTAAATGCACCTAAACTAATTTAAAATTCGGACGATTTAATTCCGAAATATCGCCATGAAATTTTCTAAAAGCTTTTCTTTAGTTATCAGCCAATCAAATTTTTTACTGCTGAACGGTTGACACTTTCTTTTATTAAAACAAAGAAAAAAAAACACGATTTCTATATTACAATTTGCTTGTAGTTAGTTAAAATTAAGAAAACAATTTGAAAAATGTTTGTTTTTTTTCAGTACATTATGAATCTTCATATGCAGTGTCCAACGAAGTATTAGTACTTGTGCTTTTCATTGACATTATATTCCATAAACGATAATTGCCATGTTTTTCAATTGTCGAAAACAGGTCATGACTCGATGATCTCGAGCTCGCTAGACCTTAACAAAGATCTTCTTTGATAAATATCTGACTGATTTAAAAACAGAAGAAAAAAACATGCTGTTGGTTGGATGAATAAAAGCATATAGATTAAAAACAAACAAGTCGAATTAAACTATATCATCATCACTAGCAGCTAGATCTGATTCATTAATAGTATTCGTATCGAAACCGAAGCCAATATTAAATGGAAGCATGTGTAATAAGGAGCGAATGGCAACGCTGGCAAATGAACCTGCTGAATTTGGATCATCACTGCGCATCGATATGCCGTCGCTTGTCGTCGCCGATTGTAAGACTAACTGACGTTGTTTGATGAAAAGAGCTGCTTGTTCATCGAATGCGATACGACTTTTAATTAACTAAGAGGAAAACAATTGAATGAAAAACAAACAAAAAAAAACAATTTGAACAAACTTCAAATTCTTCTGGTTGACTGTTTTTTGTCGGTCTTATCAAACGCATAGTCGTGACAGGAACATCGCGTATTGATGCGAGATTTTTCAACGAATAAATATTCGATAAACCAATAAAACATTCGCCTATAAAATCATCATTAACCATATCTTTATCCCACACACTTAAACGTAAAACAGCACCACGTTCATTCAAAACATTCGTTGGCAAACGATGCCTAAACAAGCCAAATTATTGAGTTATTAATTTAAAAAGAAAAACAAGAGATGTATTTCAAATTCAACCAACCATTGAAATTGTTCATTATATTCAGGATCAAGTGTTCGTTTTTGCACAGTTGTTCGACATTCTTTGAATTGTTTATGATAGATTGAACTCGGCAATAATTCAAGAATAACATACGGATCCGATGTACCGAATGTATCCATTCTTAGTATTTTTCGACAGGCAAGAACTAAATCAAATAAATTCTCGAATTTGTTTTATCTATTCAAATCAAATCCTACTAAGAGCAGTGATCCTTATCAAACCACCGCTATTTTCATGTGCAGCACGTAGAATAATCTCTCCGTTATTTGCTAAATTTTCGAGCTAAACAAAAAATACAATTCAATATATTCTCAAAGCGTCTTCATTCGAATTTACTGATGGTTGCATTTGTAAAACTTTTTTAAAATATCGTAATTGCAATTGTTCAGTTGTCAATGCACATATTTCTAATCGATTTTGAAATACGAAAATTTCTTCACATGGTGGACTTGATGTATTCATTTCATCTCGACAAACAGCATCGAGATGATCAACTAAATGATTGAATGAAACGAGAACACGTTCGTAGAAATCGGCTGGTTCATTCACAGGTAATAATTCGTCCATACATTGAATGGTTTTAACACGTATGGCACAAGCAATACGAGAATATTGAACAGGATCGAGACCTTTGTACAAATTTTGAAGAATTTCTTCGTTGATATAACGATTAACTTCGAAAATGCACTAGAATAATGAATGTAGAAGAAAGAAAAGAAAAATAATTGAAAAAGAGATTTTACATTGGGTCTGCCTCGTCTTTCTTCGATGTAATAATTTTTAATTTTACTTTTTAATGAAAGTCGAATAAATTCAGCGACATGATCTAAGATTAATTTAATTACATCCGTCATTTCCTGTTCAGCTGTTGCTATTAAACGTTCGAGTGTTGTTCGTAATTGCTTAAAATTATCTGTCTCATAATGGTCAATCATTTTATCGATAACATCAGAAAAATTCAATAGAGTTGGTAATGATGAAAGAACATGACGTTTGACAAATTCGATATCATTGACTAATGTACATAATTTTCTCGAAACATTGAACGATCGTGTTCGAGCGAGATCGGTAAAATATCGATTTTCTGTTAGTTTTTTATTTGTACGTCGAGCATAGTGTTGACATTGTTCACAGATTGTATTGGTTAATTTAACTAGAGCAGTATAACGAACGTCGATATCAGGATAACCGATAGCTTCCCATTCTTCACAAATCTGTTTTGTTTTTTCGTAAAGAGAAAAAAAAAACAAGTAGTAAAACACAGAAAATCAAAGAAAATATTCGAATACTTCGATACACAAGAGTGTTGCAGCGTCGGCATATTGAGAATGAAGAGTGATATCATCTGGTAGAAACTATACAAAACAAGAACTTTTCAATCGAGACATGAAATATGAGTCTATCTACTTCATTATCATTTTCAATAGCTCGTTCCATTGTCTGTCGAATTTGTGCGACAAAACCTTCGATTAAATATCTCATTATCGGCGAAAACCATTGCTGATAAAGATTTAATTTCAATTTAAACGACTTTTCTTCCCAGTCACTAGCAAAAATAGAATAATTTACAAAAAATGAAAAAAAACGACCTGTTCTATCTATTCGGATTTACCGTGGCTCAAGATTTTTTCGTATTTCTGATACAATACTTTGTATATACAAATACAAATGCAACAGTTCTCTTGAACTTTGAATAAGATTTGGATCGTAAATAGATGAAGTCGCTTTGAACATAGGCTTCGAATAGGTTTGAAAGTATTGACAAGCAGACATTAGCAAACAACGGATTGTATCAGACAACTAAATAAATATTTGAATGTTGACAACGAAAAATAGACATTTTCAAATAAGATTTTACTCGATCAGCTGCACTATTTGATTCGAAATAGCATATTTTCATATAATTAACATCGTAATTATTAAAATGCTTTTGATAGTCAGATACGAGAACCATCGATTGTTTGATTTTAAGGACAAATTGAACTAGTTCTTTTATTTGATTTATCTGCATATCATCTTTATCATAAAAAGAAAATGAATTCACGGTAAAACAATCGTTGATATCCGTTCGAATGCGTGTATTAATTGTTTCTTGAAGATGAAGTTTTATTAACTTTTCATTTGTGCACATGTCCAAACTTGATAATTGATCAATCATACTGAATTGCAAATAAAAAGACTTCGAAATAAATCATTTCGTAAGACTCACTCGAATATACTTTTAATATTCGGAAAATATTCAGCTGATGGTGGATACCATGGCGTATCGATATGAACACGACGTTTATAATGATCAATAAACAGATAGAAGATTTCTTTGAAAACCGTTTTCTACGAACGAGAAAATAAAATCTTAAAATACGAAATCAATCGAATTTATTCTACTTCGTAATCGGTAAAATCCAAATCAGTGCTGTTTGTTCGTTGACCCACATTATGAAAAAAAAGTTTGAGATATCCATCGATTACACCTTGACTTATAAATTTAGCATAGTCAGGCGAACATCTTAACTCCATGATAACAAGTAAATGTCTGCAAAAGAAAAAAAATAGAAACTTATTTGTGTGCGTATTTTGCTGTCTTGGTTACATTAATGATTCAGAGAGAACGGGAATGTTGTATAGAACTCGAAATTGAACAAGAACAATTTGAGACAACATATTTATCGATCCATCCCATTCGATAAAGATTTCGTTCGATTGTTGTTTTTTATTCTACAACAAAACTAATTGTCAAGTCAACAAATGAAATAATTATTACTAAATCTCTCGCATCTTCTAATTGATGAAGCATAACAATACGAAATAATTGATGATATTCTTCGATTAATAACGGCGAATCAGAGTCAGTTGTTGTTCTTAAACAAGAATCATTTCGATTGATTTGTGCTTGAAGATCATCTTCGAAAGCTTCGAAAGAAACAAATGAGAAAATCTATTCATTTGTTTGTTTGTTGAGTTTTATTTACTATTTGGTCTCGAAAAATCATGAAGACGCATTGATGATGGCCGAAAATTCGTTCGAAATATACCCGGACGTAAGATAATCGATTCCGATGCTAAATTACCCGAGTCTAATGTTGAATGTCGACGACGGAATTCGACGACACTATCGTTGGATATTCGTCGAGCTGCTCGAGATTTTTTATCGTCCTTTTAAGAAAAAACGAAAAATAAAATGAATTTCGTTTGTAAACAAAGAGAAAATCTAGTGAATAAGTAAATAATGTGATTCAAAAACCAAAAGCGATTCTAGCAACCCCAAAACAAATAACCTTCATTTCATTCGATGTTTGACTAGAAGAAAGTTTTGTTAGTCCAGTAATCTGTTCGAGCTGAAGAGAAATATATTTTTATGTGAAAATCAATTTTGTTTTCAAATTTAAAAGAAAAATAAGTTTTATGTTTCGTAAACCTACTAGTTTGAAATGAACTTTGAAGCCAAGAAGTATTTCACCACGTGGTTTTGCATTCGATGGAGTATTTTCATTTAAATCGCATAGACGAATCCACTCTTCTTTGCCATTATGAATTGCTAGTGACTAAAGAAACGTTTTTGTTTTTTAATACGAAGATTTTTTTGATTGAATATACTTTGATATTCAGTGTAATCTGTCCGAGAAAATCGTCTACGATTTGACCCGAAGAAAAAAGTGTTCGAATGCCTTGTATTTTCTTTGTAAATCCTCGTTTTTCTTGTAGAATAGCTTTCATGCTAGGTTCTTCTCCACGATCGGAATCAAATACCGTCACTTGTAATTGTTGTTGAGCGACATGTTCGATTTCACTTGAAATACAAACCAAAATATATTTAAAAAAAAAATCTTAACGAATAGTTACAATTCGAAATGTTCGTTCCATTCGGGATTGATCGTTTTCGGTCGAACTTCAGTTCGATAACTGATCGAACTGATAACTTTCGTTTTGTCACTTAATAATCGTTGAAGACGATCTACTGACCGTCGTCGACGGTAAACCTTTCGATTGATACTCGACGATGAAGACTTGTGTTTACTCCTGGTAGCTGAAAAACATTTCAAATTGATTTCAAATTTTCGTTTTCTTTTCTCTATTCAATTTGAATTTACATGATGCACTTGCACAAGAAAATAACGATGATGTTCGTCGTATCGTTGTGGGTGTATCAGGTGGTGTTTGAATAATATTTGTTCCATTCGATTCATTTGGATTATAGATAACAGCAACTTTACAATAAGGATCACTTAGACCTTTTATGTTCGAATAGAAGTCAATTTCATTAATTAGAATTAAGATAACTAACCATTTTGATCTTCGCCGAGAAGATTTTTTGCTTTCTTCACATCCACAAAAAGAACGACTGGACATGGCTAAAACAAAAGGATTTGTTTTCCTTTTTTTTTAATTACGTAATAGCTAACTTGTGTTATTAATGATTGCATATATGACTCCTTATGATCATTTTCATCGATATTAAATAGCTTCAAAAATAAAAATAAAAATAAAATTCATTTGTTTTTGTATCATTTTCTCATTCTTGAAATACTTGAGCAACATGTGCCGCTAGTTCTTCGCTGGGTATACTTGGATCAGTGACACGTAACGGAGAACAAACAGCGTGCAAGACATATTCATACAAACGTCTCTGAAAATAAAAGAAAAATCGATTAGAACTCTCAAAGAAATCGATAGACAAGTGGGCAAAGCAAGTGAATTGATTAGTTGCATTAATATGTTATATGATGATTAGATCATTGAATATCTCGTTCTTACTTCTACGAGATTGCTTTTTTTGTTCAACATGCAGAAATAAATCTACGTGTTGTATTGAAAGTTCGTCTCGGTTTTTTTTCTTAATTTTAAAAACAAACGAAAATCTATGTCTATTCAAGATCTTTTTTTTCTTTCTTTCTTCTAGAAACAAATAACAAACATTATAACAAATTATCACAGAATGTAATCATAAAGCTAAAGATTTTTTTCTTTATTAAGATTTATCAACATTTGTGAGAACTTCTTCGTCTTCTTCTTCGGAATCTTCATCATCTTCAGCTTGTTCTTCTAACATTTTTTTTGATTGTAATTCATCGAGTGTATTTAATAATGACGGAATGGCATTGTCCAATTTTCGACGATATGTTTTTCGTTCAGTTTCACGAACCATTCGTCTATGTTGTTTACCTTTTAAATGAGCTAAACGAAACGAAAAATTGTTAATGATGTGATTGTTTTTATTTACTGAGCCATTGCGATTTTAAATGAAAGACACGATTACATATTGTACATGTATTTTGCTCGTAAACCGGTTCTTCAACGGGCGTTTTCGGAAGAGCTTCAAACGGAACTTTTTCATTCTAAAAATTGACGAATGATTTTTGTTTTGAGATAAATAAATGTTTTTTTTCTTCTTCTTTGAAAATGACTTTTAAAAAAGCTTGAATAATTTGTTCGGCTTTTTTCTCAACATTTTCTTGCCACGCGGATATATCCGTTGTGTCCAATTCGTAAACATCAGGTGAATGTTCTTCAACACGTTGTAAAAGACGCATTCGAAGCCATTTTTCTTGATATTTCGAATATTGTTTTGTCGCTAGTTTCAAACGTTCGATTGCTTTCGAAGAAGAAACGAACAAAAAGAAAAAATATGAATTGTCAAATTGATTTATTTGTCATCTTTGCTAAATACCTTCAGCAAATATTTTCCTTCCATTTTCGCTTTCTCGTTCAATATTTGACAACAATAAATAATCGTGAAATTCTTTGAAGCCAATCGCTTGAAAAACACCTCGAGTATAATTATTCGAATCTTCATGTGTTTTATTATATTCATGATGAAAATTCTCGAGTTCATCAATAAGACCTCGATCAAGCATGGATTGTACACGATTGTTTATACGTTTTTCAAGTTCTATGAAGAGATTCGAGAGAAATAAAAATGAATTTCATGAAAATTGTTCATCTACCATCTTTACGACAGGTTAACCATAGAAGACAACATCGTTGGAATCGAAACGAACCTCGATACGCAAATCCACTATCGGCATGTTGCTTTTTAAGAGCTTCACTTAATGGCATACCACCAGAATCTCGATAAAATTCAATTGCTCTAAACATGCGAATAATTATCATACGTTTTCATGTCTATCGGTCTAATTATTTCTTTTTTTTTCTCTTTCTGTTCTTTATAGCCACTCTTAAAACATGGGAGAAGGGGGAAATATTTCAATTAGATCAATATCGAACCTTCGTATTTTACGTTCTTCATTCGGATGTCGACGTACGGCTGTTGATTTGTCAATTCTTGTTAATAATTCATGTAATTCAGTCGACGTTAACTTCGATAGATTTTCATCAGATAAATCGTCGAATAAATTCGAATTATTCGCATTTTCCGTCGTATTTGCATCGGGTGGATTCAAATGAAAAAGTAACGATTCAATATAATAATTTGTCCCGCCAACGATAAATGGCAAATGTGATCGAGATAAAATCGATTCAACTGTAGGCAATGCATCATTACGATAATCGACAACTGTATGAAAACGATCAAGTGGATTGATGTAACTAAATAAATGATGCGGTACATTGTCTCGTTCTTCAATCGTTGGTTTAGCGGTTGCAATATCTAAACCTTCGTAGATTTGCATTGAATCAGCATTAACTATTTCACCATTGAAACATTTCGATAGATGAACGGATAATTTTGTTTTACCGACAGCAGTTGCACCGAGAATAATGACGATTGGAGATGTTGTATAACGAAATGTATTGATTGTTGCCATCTGAAAAACAAGTTTTTGAATAACAAAATGTGTACTTTTTTGTTTTTTTGACACATGTTCGTGAAGAAAAACATAAAATTCTGATCAAGTATAGATGATTAGTACGAGAAAAAAAAAGAAATGCACCGAGTCTAGACCAAATGGTAAATCATGCTTTTGAAAAACAAATAAGCTAAAAGAATAATTTATCTATCGGCAATAAACATTTGCATGAAAAAAATATAATATTCGCTTTTATTGATAGATAGTTATTTTTTGTTTGTGTAAAAAGCCTTCACTAATGTGTAGGATGTGCTATGATAAATCACGAGTAATGTAAAGATCGGAAGGTCGATTGAAAAATTGCAGCATTTTTTGTTGTTTAGTTAAAAAACGAATTCAAAAAATTGATTTGACACGAACTTGAAAAATCAAATAAAATTCTTATTGGTAGATGAAAATGACAAATAATACACTAGTAGTCGCTGTATTTTGTAGTGTTATATGTACGATTCGGTTTAAAAAAATAAATGTTTTTATACATGCAATGTAAAGAGAATTTCATCTTGATTATGTCAGTACTTTAGACATTTGCTGAATAAGAACCTATCAAAAACCAATTTGCATTGCCTTTATAAAATGATAAAATACAATCTAATCACAATCTATTTTCGATTATATACGTTTAAATCGAATGAAATGTAGGTGAAAAACAAGCTGTCAAGAGCAAAGACAAAATAGTGGTTTTGTATATATACGAAAAACGAAATATTTTAGTGTACTAAATCAAGGTGAATTGCAGTATTATCCTTCAATTGTCGCCAATCACTTGAACAAATTTCTTGTTCATTTACGTATTGACAAAATTTCCAAATCCAATCGACTTGTTCATTTGCTTCAAATTGTTGTTGAAAATGAATAGAAAATTGTTTCTTTTCACGATCAAATCTTAAAAGCCACTGTTGACCATCACGTGTGTATAATGTTGTTGTTTGTTGATCGAGTGAAGCTTTACCCCAAAGAACAAATCGGTAGGCATTTAGTGAAGGACTTTTTTCAATGTCATACATTGGCATAAGAGAATTTTGTTCGACATAACTTGGAATACGATCAAGTGTGCTCGTGTCTTCGGATATGAAACTTTCGGATTTATGTACTTGTGATGTATTGAAGAAATTGATCCATTGATTGGTTGAACTCTTTGGTAGCCAGACTTGTTGAGTTTGACCTGGTGCTGGATCACGTTTGACTGGAACAACATAGATGTTTGGTCCGAGAAAATACGATTGAGAATGTTCAGCTTGAGAATCATCGCATGGATTCATCAATGATGCATTGGCTTGCATGGCTGCTTGAGTACCATGTAAATAGAGATAAGGAATAAGTTTATTGTGTGTATTCACCCAAGAACGATAGATATCGACAGTTTCATTATCGAAATTCCATGGAAAATGTTCTCCAGTGCCACCGTTTTCCATAAATGAACTAAACGCACCAACAGCCGTCCAACGGAGAAGTAATTCTTTGGTTCGACCTTTTGGACTCGATTTGTAATCTGAACGAAAACCACCAATATCAGAACCGAATCCAACATAACCACGACTACCACTTTCAAGCATATAACGAAGAGCGGTTTCTAATCCTGTATAGTTTCCATCTTCATCGCCAACCCAACCCATAAAAACAACATCACGTGGTGAATAACTTTTATCTCCATCGACTGGTCGAGACATAATCAACGCATCTGGACCGACTAATTTACGAAGAATTTGAAATGTATTGTTATAATAAGCTGTTCGATATTTTTCCCATGCTTCAGTTCGATTATCGATTTTTAAAATATATGGATCACTTGCATCAGCCTAAAAAATAAAACAATATTGTATTTGAAATAGATTTTCTTGTTTCATTTTTATACTTTAAATGCATGAATCGGCCCGACTGTATCAATGAGTGCTTTGATTTGACTATTCCACCAGGCAACTGCTGCTGGATTGTAATAATCCAATAAACATCCGTCACCGTGCCACCAATGTAAAGTTTTATTGTATAAATATCCATTCATAAGTGCATAATGAAAATTTGGTGAATCAATATTGATGAATGATGTCATCCATAGGATAATATGCTTATTATCCGAACGAAATCGACTGAGCATTTCGTGTGCACTTGGAAATTTGGTTGAATTAAATATAAATGTATTGAAATTCGATGCCCAACATGAATCAATAAGTACACTTCCGAATGGAATATCGTATTGAGTGAAATTGCCATACATCCATTGAACAGTATCTTGATTTGAACGATCATTCGAGATCCAAATCATATGATGATGTGCCCATTCAGCATAGGGCAATGGTGCTGAAGAAATATATAATGGAAAAAATAGAAGTGTTAGAAACAGTAACATCATGTTTATCGTTCGTAGAGAAGAGTAATGAGAATTTATTCTTTATTCAAATAAGACCTACCTTCTAACTGATAAAGTTTGATGAAACAAAAAGGTCACCGATATCATCTGTACTTTCTTGTTAGTCGTGTAATAGATATTCACAAGATAAAAAAAGCTATTTTTTTCAAATTTATTTCATGTTAACAAAAGTTATTTGATTCTAGAAAAAAAACCGAGTAATTTTGTTGAAAAAGTTCTATTCCAATTAAACTAATGTCTGAAGTTGAATGACAGTATTATCCTTCAATTGTAACCAATCACTTGAACAAATTTCTTGTTCATTTACGTATTGACAGAATTTCCAAATCCAATCGACTTGTTCATTTGCTTCAAATTGTTGTTGAAAATGAATAGAAAATTGTTTCTTTTCACGATCAAATCTTAAAAGCCACTGTTGACCATCACGTGTGTATAATGTTGTTGTTTGTTGATCGAGTGAAGCTTTACCCCAAAGAACAAATCGGTAGGCATTTAGTGAAGGACTTTTTTCAATGTCATACATTGGCATAAGAGAATTTTGTTCGACATAAATTGGAATACGATCAAGAGTACTTGTATCTTCGGAATAAATTCGACTTGCATGATGCACTTGTGATGTATTGAAAAAGTTAATCCATTGATGGGTTGTACTTTTAGGTAACCATAAACGTTGAGTTTTACCTGGTGCAGGATCATGGAAAACGGGAACAACATAAATATTTGTACCGAGAAAATATGAAAGAGATGTAAGTGTTTCGAATTCAGTGCAACGTCTCATTAATGTGCCATTATGTCCAAGAGCCAATTTAGTACCTTCTGAATAAAGGTAAGGAACAAGTTTATAATGTAGATTAACCCATGAACGATAGATATTGACGGTTTCATTATCGAAATTCCATGGTCGATGTTCACCTGTACCACCATTTTCCATAAATGAACTCATTGCACCAATAGCTGTCCAACGAAGAAATAATTCTTTTGTACGACCTAATGTACCAGCAGCTGGATCCGATCGATAGCCACCAATATCAGAACCAAAACCGAGATAGCCTTTCTTGCCACTATCAAGCATATAATGCACAGCTGTATTCAATCCTTTATAAGTACCATCTTGATCACCAACCCAACCCATGAAAACAATATCAACAGGAGAAAATTCCTTGTTATTATCAACGGGACGTGACATAATCAAAGCTTCAGGACCAATCAATCGTCGTAGAAGTTGAAATGTATCATTATAATAAGCGTTACGATATTCTAGCCAAGTAACATGTGCATCATGAACTTGTTGAATATAACGATCACTTTCATCAGCCTAAATGAGAAAATAAATCAAATGAATTGTTATGCGTTGTTTTGTCATCCTACTTTAAACGCATGAATAGTTCCAACAGTATCGAGAAGTCGTTCAATTTGACTATGCCACCAATTGACAGCTTGTGGATTAAAATAATTCAATAAACGTCCATCGCCATGCCACCAGTGAAGTGTTTGATTAAAGAAATATCCATGATCTTGACCATATTGATAATTTGGTGAGTCAGTATTAACAAATGAAGTCATCCATAAGATAATACGTTTATTTTTTGCACGAAATCCATCAAGCATTTGACGTACAGACGGAAATTTCGATGAATTAAAAATAAATGTATTAAAATTTGTCTCCCATGTCGAATCAATATTCACAGCGCCAAATGGAATTTCATTATTCGTATAACCATCGAACATGGCTTGAATGTCAGCTTGATCTGTGCGATCATTCGACAACCAAACCATATGATAATGAGCCCATTCAGCGTAAGGCAATGGATCAGAAAGGACAATCAATGGTGAACATATTAACAGCAACAGTCCGAATATCATCATTTTGTTGATTTAATTGATGTCTTTTGAAAAAATCTTCTGTTTTTATATGAATTATCATCATGTGAATACAAGCATCTGATTCTTTCTTTCTTTTGCGTTGATTCACCAAGGACATTTAAAGATAAATTTCGTCCATGTCTATGACGAAACACTATCAAAAAAGTACAAAATTTATTCTTCAATAGGTTCGTTTATTAGTCAATGAGAAAATTTCGAATATGCTCGAAACTTCGATATCATTCGTTTTACTGAAAAAACATTATTACTGTTATGAATATAATTTACATCTATAATAAGTACGTGAGAGAGTTTCGAGATTGTATTTTGAAAGCAAACATAGACTTTTTTACTTGCTGAGAATGTAAGGATATACTGGGGCGTCATATATTTTTTTTCTAATCAACAATTCAAATCGACAACCTGGGAATTTCTCTCAGCAGTCTTTTTCAAATCCGTTTGACTTTGCATTACTCGTTACAAACATAAAAACAGACAGAAAGTAGGCTATGTTTTTCTTGATTTATATTGATGATTGATCATGCTGAGAGTACATCCTGTTAATTTAGCAACATTTGACATATTAAAGATACTTTAGCTTATTTACGAGCAATTTTTCAAATAAATGAAATCACCAGGCTACAAATGTCATTTTTTCATCATCCATAGGCAATCAAGCTTTGACATGAAAAACTTCAAAAATATTTTTTTATTAAAGAACATTATTTGTTCTAACCTTTTCTCTCTCTCTCGCTCTCATTTTTCAATGAGCATTTATAATTAATCTATTCAGATAAAAAAATATTAATAAGAAATTCTTTGAATTAGAATTTCAATAAAACGCCAATTATTAAACCTATGAAACACATGTCAACTTCTGTAAGTAAGTGCCTCTTATCTTTCTAAAAATTCCCATGAACATCTTTGCAGATAGAACTATATAATTTTGCACAATAGAGAAACCAGACTAATCCACTCAACGCCTTCAAATAAATAGTTGAGATCTGTTTGTGATCTCAATTGTAATAGTAGTCATTTATAAGCAGACGCAATTATGTAGGGAAATGCTAGTTTTGTTGAAACCATATGCATATCTTAACTTGGAAGGAAACTAATCAATAGTTTTAATTGCACAAAGGGAATTACGTTTCTTTCTTTTTATTAATCATCGATTCTTAATTATAATCATCATATTTTTCAGAATAAATTGCCAGAGATATAAATATATACTCATGACCGATGGGAATTCAACCGATAGTGAGATTTTTTTTTCTTGCTTTTCCATTCGGAGAATGTATCATCTTTTTCTTTATTGCAGGATAGATTTTGATCTCTGACAAGATATTTTCGTTGACATCGGCATGGTTTCTTTTCCTTTTCTTTTTCCTCTATAAATAAAATGTAAAACACAGTTGAATAACTGTCAATTACATGAGAAATTCTTCGATGTTCTTTTTTTTTTAATATTTTCTTTCTTCCAATTCTTACGCTCTGTCAAACACGCTATGATGAATATTAATGATGAATTTTTCTTGCATTTTAATTTGTTCAATGAAAATTTGCTATTGAATTTCATTTCAAGTGTTCTCTTTTTATCAGCACTCGTTTTTTCTCTGAATTTAGTTCATATTGATGACTGACATTAAGTAGAACTTTTTTGTCTAGGCTAGAAAGCGAATTTAGACGAATTTCCAAAACTATGATCATCAAAAAAAAATAAATATCTTTGATGGGCATACTTCCAGCTTATTGATGAAAAGAAACAGCACCCTAAACTGAATATAAAATTTCTTTACGGTTATTTCTACTGTTTTTTAATCTATTCTCAGAAAAAAAGAGAGAAAGTTTAGATGAATAAAAGCGTTAGTCCTCATTAATAAAATAATAATAACTCTTTTGTGTTTTTTTTTAACAACGAAGAAAAAAATCCTTTCTGATGTCTTCTAAAGATCATTTGTTGTTTTATTTTATCTTCGTTAAACGCAAATAATTCATATTAAAATAGAACTAAATAAACACGCTAATGTCTACATCGTTTATCTTTTTGTTGTGCGTAGAAAAATCATAATCAATTCGTATATCCGGATCATTCTCTTTGTTCTCTATTAGAAAAATCTATTCAATTGTCAAACAATCAACTAGCCAGCTAACACATTTATTCTAATTCTGAACATGGCATTTGTGAATACAACAACAACAACAACAACAACGATATCAACACTAAGTGAAACTGAAAATTTAGTCATTTTCAAACGTTTAATTGAAGGATATCTTCTTTCATGTGTATGCATTATTGGATTAATTGGAAACTCATTTACATGTATATCAATTTTAACAAATCGTACACGTCGTATATCACCAACAGATATATACATATGTGGTCTAGCATTTATTTCAATCTTTGTTCTCGCTGGTTTTCTCTTAACACATGGCATTCGTTATACATTTCCTGAATATGGCGAAATCATTCATCAGTATATATTCATTCGAGTTTTTCCTGCTCATGTTACATGTATATTAATACAAATTTATTTAACAACAGCGATTTCAATTGATCGTTGTTTATTAATCTGTTGTTGGCGTACAGTGTCCTATCGTCGATGGCGAACATCTCAACGAGTTATTTGCATTATTTTCAGTATAACTCTATTTTGTATAATCTATTGTTCGCCATTTTGGTTTGAATACGTCGTTTCTGATGAAGGTGGCATAAGATTAAGTGCATTCGGTTCAAATAAATTATTTCGTCTTCTCATTCGACAATATCTCTATTTTATATTTATATTTCTTCTACCAATGTCATCAATTATCATTTGTACATTATCAATTGTGCGTACGTTATATGGATTAACAAAAGATAAATATAAAGCTCGAACAAGTCAAATTAATCGCAAGAAACAATCGAGAAAAATCAATACACTACTATTGTCAATAATGATTAGTTTTCTTGCAACGCAATTTCCTTATTTCATATTCAATGTTATTTATGCGTTACAAGGACCGAGTCTAATGGAAAACATCCGTGCTAGACAATATCTCGTTATTAATAATCTACTTTCAACTATGAATGCATCAACAACTTTTGTTTTGTACGCACTATTTGGAACAAAAAGAACTAGTTTGGCCCGAGCTGTTTAGCCGCCGAACAAAAATATCCTACGTGAATTTTACCGGTTCGTTGTTTTTTATTGAGATGTTAAATAAACACAAAATAAAAATACTCAAATGAAATTCTTTATGGTTGATTATTGACGGTTTAAAAAGAGACGGGGGAAAACAAAACCACTCACACAAGAATAGCATTATATTTCGGATTTCTTTGTTTTAGCGGTGGAAATACAAAGGCAAATCCGTTAAAAATATGTCGAAAGATACTAAGTTTCTTCTTTATTGCGGAAGAATTGCTTTTTTTATAGACTACGTCTCTGATGTTTCCTGTCTTGAAAGTAAATCATGTATTTTTCTCTTCGATGACTTGTTCTTTTTTTTTGTTATTCAATGTTGCAATTACCGTTGACTCATGGTCATACGTAATTGAGAAAAAAACAAATTGAAGTTATCACATGACGACATGTCAAATCAGTGGGCTCGATTTTTACATAAAAAACCCAGACAGCAATGATGAAATTACTTCCTTTTCAATTTGTTTTATATAAAAACACGAGTTGTATATCGGTAGTACTATAGTGTGTCTCAATGAATGATGAATCTGTTCAAATCGGTGGAAACTATGTATTATCCACATCCGTTGACAACCGAAATTGACAATCGATTGAAAGACAAGCCTGGTGATAGACGATTTCATATCACATCTGTTTTAACTTCAGTTTATCTTTATTACAAAATGGATCGTTGTTTTAAATCTTCTGGTTATTTAAAACTACCTACTTCTCAGTGAAAAGTTGTTGCGTACAAGTTTTTATTTGAATAAAAAAAATAATACAAATATAAAATTTATGTATTGTAAAAGGTCACTTATGTTTAAAAGTAAATGAAGAAAAGGAGAAACTCGAATCTCACTAAAAAGAAAATCTTTTTTCTTTCAATATTAATACCAATATTGTTGTAAAGGTGGCATTGATCTTCGCCTATGCAATACTTGTTCCTGTGTTGGAAGATGCATCATCAGCATCATTGTCTGAATTTGATTCATTTGCCGGCGTTGTTCTTCGCGTTTACGTTTTTCATCATACTCATGACCAGGTACTACTAATCGACGTACAGTTGGATTATGATGTCCTGAACGTTGAATGATATTTGTTATTGCCCATAAACCATCTAAATAATTGATTAAACGTTTTTCAATCAGATAATCATATGGAATATAAAAATAACCGCCAATGCCCTAGATAAAGCACAAATCGATATTAAAAAAAACAAAGAAAAACAGAAGAAGATCGTTTAACTACCCAATCTTTGCCCCAGGAGTTTCGTACGATGAAATGTCGTGTTCGATCATCATAACCGACAACGAGAACAGCGTGTGTGCCTGTTAATGCAACTTGAAGACTAGCAGGATTCGGCATAGAAACGTGACCGTGACGTTTTTGCACTTCAGATGTTGCCGAATCTAATAGTTTAATTCCGATTAAAAATGGAACTTCATTAGCAAGACATGTTTTCATTGCAACTAAATTTCTCGGCAATTTCAATGGGATAACTGTCACTTGTCGAGCAGCATCATAAGCTTCTTTCGGTGGTTTAACATTGAGATTTTGTTCTTCATATGGCCAAAGATATTCTTCACATATACCGAATTTACGCATGCCTAAAACAGTGTTCTGTTTCGATGCACCATCATCAGTGACATCGAAACTACGTTGATCAATCATTTGACCATTATAATAAATAAATAAACGTGAGACATCAATGTGTCGATGATAAATACGATTGTAGATGTATTCACAAGCACCTGCAAATGCATTTGCAGCACTACGAAAAGATAAAAATGAATAATTTCGTTTCAATTGGCAAGTATTTACCAAGTTGACATATCTGCTTGATCTTCAACTGGTGTCATATATGGACGAAGATCGACTCGAGCTGGTAAACGATTGGCTTTCATTACTAATGGACGCATTTGTCTTGCTCCTCGGTCGGCAGCTGCATTTTGATGCCACCATGAGTGATGTGCAGGCAACATATTTCGTTTTCTTTCTACGGACTTGACCAAAAAGAAAAATAAAAGAATTTATTTCGAAAATGACAAATAAACGAGAGAGAGAGAGAGAGAACCTGCACAAACGCACGGTTTTTACAGTCAACGAAGAAAATGAAAATGATTGCTTAAGGAGGAATAACAACAACAGCAAAATATCATTCGACTGTGACGTCGTGCATGATATACATGACTCAAGGTTATATCAATGATTTACTTGCCATGCATTATGATTTCAACGTAGGTCAAAGCATTTAATACATCTGATTAGCATATCTTCGAAAAGAATAGAAACGAAAAAAAAAACGAAAAGAAGAAAAAGGAGTGTTTCAGTGAAGGGCAAAAGAAAGAAACTCGTTGTTAATTAAAATTAATTCAACTATCAAAATAGAAATATTCATATTTTTCATCGATCAGTTAAATCAATCAATTTTAATAATATATATATATATGTGTTTTTTTTTCGACGAAGAAACGGTGAATAAGCGAGAAATTAACCATGCTATTTGTATATTACTAATGAATAAGAAAAAGAAAACGACTCTGTTACTCATCTCGTCGAAAAAGACATGTTTATAGGTATAAATGCGCAACGATCAATCGTCTGTAACGACCATATTCTGCTGAAGAACACAGGAGAACGAAAAAGATAAAAATCATTCGTAGGAGCGAGAAAAATAAATACAAGTTTGTTTGATATTAATAATTTTTCAAGAACGATGTCATATCGTTGATCATTTTCTTTCTCTTTGTTTGTTTTATTTAAATAATGCACAAGAAACGAATAATAATCATAAGAAGAAGATGAACAGAACATATTGATCATTAACTTATATGTATATATAAAATGAGATTGCCAATATAGAAATATTTCGAAACAAAGACAAATGAACGACAGTACTGACAGAAAATTGATGGAATGAATCGCAAATAAAAATAAATATTTAAATGTGTAACGAAAGAATTTTCCTAGTTGATTGAAAATAGTTTCACAGATCGGGATTGGTAACTAAATTGAAATAAATTTAATAGGTTCGAATAATCATTCAAGGATGTGTTAGTTACCTTCAGGGTCATTTGTTGATGAGCTTTGCATTTGTTCGGTAGTAGTCGAACTCTTTGTTGTTGTTGTTGTTGTTGTTGTTTTGGGTTTAGGAACGAATCGTTGAGCTTTTGTTAACAAAAAGTTTGTTTCTCGTTTAAGTGCTGCGATTTTCTCATCGATATCAGTCGATAGATATTTTGGCGTATCAGTTGGTAATAATTTTTCTGATTCCTCGAGAACTCGATTTCGCCAAATCTTCAAAAAGAAATCAATCAGAACAAAAGAAAACAACAACAAAAATGAGTTTTACATATGTATCTTTGATGAGCTTGTCGAGATGTTTAACTTCATTGTCAGTGAATGGTTTTTCTTCATCTTTATCAGATTTAAGAAGGATATTTTTTGATGCTTGAGCAAAATATTCAGTAACATTGAGTGTTTCTTTTAATTCTTCGAGTTTCTTTGGACGTAAATCAACTTCACGTATGCGAATTTTCAAAGGTCGTGTCATATTTTTTAATTCATCTAATTTTGATTTTAAAGTCTAAATAAAAAAGAAGATCGATTTCTATTAAAATATAAAATCATAAACACGAAGATTTATACTTTCACATCAGCAGAAATGCCTTCATCACCTAACCATTCATCGATTTCTGTAGCTTTTGCAACGATTTGTTTTCGTTCATCGGATGTACTCGCTTTTTTATATGTTGAATCATGTTCTAATTTATCACGAATATCGTAAATATACGATTCGAGATTGTTCTTAGCTGTTGATAGAGCAATGACTTCTCGATCATGTGCATCTAAATCTGCTAGTCTAGAAGACGAAGAAGAGAAAGTAAAGTTGTCCGATGAAATCGAGATTGATTTTACTTTTTTATTGAATTCTTTTGATTTTCTGATGTTGGATCAGTATAATCGAGTTGTTCGACATGAAATTTCAATGGTTCACGAATGAGATTTCCTTTTCCAGATGAATTTGTTTTGTTCGATGTTATGCTATCTGAAGATTCCTAAAAATCAATTCAATGTATTTTGAATACGATAAAGAAATTAAAAAAACAACAAAGTGTTTACTTCGGATGGACTATCAGGGACGTTATTGGACGATTTTGACGAGAAAAAATTGGAGATTTTACTTCCAATTTCTATGAAAAAACAAATGTCAAATTGAACGAATGGAAATTTTGATTCGTACTTGATAATGTCGATTGTTCTTCTTGTTTCGATTGAATTTCATCAGCTTCTGATTGATTCGTTTTTTTCTCAAAAATAAATTCCATCTAAATTTCGAAATTACAATTCATAAATTTTTTTATCATCAAATCGTTTTTTACACGATCAACTGTCAATAGGCCACTTTCATCTAAATGAAAATGTGCTCGTGCACCTTTCGATTCGACTGACTCGTTATATTTGTTGAAAATTGTTCGTACGCCAGTAACATGAACACGAGCGAGATTCGTTTGTTCAAAAGTCGTTTGATTTCCATAGTGAAGATCAAATGAGAAATCATCGATATGCTTATGAAATGTCATGGATTTTCGATTTGGATAGAGATTATTTTGATCGAATAACACTCGATCAATGAATTTATCATTCGATCGATCGTTATGTCGTTCGAATTGAACATTAATTGGATATTGATTAGAATCTTTGATTAAGAAATTTTTCAAACGATAACCTTTCGAAAGAATTGCTGCTTGGTAAACAGCACCCATTGCAGCGGCTTCGTCTGTATTCAAACTTTTGCCAAGTTCGATTCTAAATTTACAAATTTCTATAGAATAGATTTTTGTTTCGTTGATTTCAACTAACCCGCCCAGTGCTTTTGTGAGTTCACTTTGAACACGTGGAATTCGTGTTGATCCACCGAATAGGAGAACTTGTTGAATATCCGCCTGGAAAATAAGTTCGTTTTTGATGAAACTCGAATAGAAAACTGCTTACTAGAGAAATGTTACTGTTTTGAAGAACGTTTTCAATCGGTTTTTTTACACGTTCGAATAGATCGGTGCATAATTTTTCGAATTCATCACGAGTTATTCGATGTTTAAAATCAATTTCATCGATTAAACCTTCGACTTGTGCAGTGTATTCACTATTCGCACTTAGAACATGTTTGGCTTTTTCAGCTTCATGAAATAATTTCATTAATGCTTTCGGTTGATTGAATAAATCAATTTTCGAATGCTTTTCATGGAATTTCTTTGCAAGAAAATCTCGTAAACGAATTTGAAACTCTAAACCGCCGAGATCTCGATCGAATGCAACAGATTTAATTGTCAATTGTGGTACATCTTCAACGTAACCATGTTCTCTTGTTTTGACAATACTAAACGTTGCTATCGTGCAAATTGTCGATTGAGCACCCATATCATAGAATAAATAAGTTGAGCTTGTTGAATTAAAATCTTTTCGATTATAGATTCCATAATGAAGTGCAACGGCAGTATTGTCATTGATCAGTTGAAGTAATTGGATATTAGCTAATTGACATGCTCGTTTGATAGCACGTCGTTCCGATTGAGTGAAATAAGGTGGAACAGTTATGACAATACCGTCGACTGATTGTTCAGCAAAATCTGTTGCGTATTCACGAGCTTTTTTTAAGATCATTGCAAGCAATTCTTCGATTGAATAATTTGTTTGACTACACAAATTATTATGCACATGAAGAAAAAACATCGAGTCTTTTTTTTCGTTTACCTATCATGTTGAAAAACGAGTTCGTTTGTTTGTGAATCAGTTTTTAATTTATAATATGGAAAACGTTTCGTATACTGTTGAATAATAGAATTATCAAGAGATTTGCCTACTAATTCGCGAAGATACATATAGGATTGTGCTGGAATTTTATTCGACTAGAAAAGTCAATTATTTGAGATAAAATTCGATTTTTATCAACAACAAAAGAAAAATCGATTACTCGTGATATAGCAGCTTCGCCAAATTCACGGTCTTGACCTTTTATTGCAACAATAACCGGAGTTTTTCGACGACTTTCTCTATTCATACAAAGACTTCGATATTGGCAAATTTCCTTCAAGCAAACGTACTTATTCAATGCAATTTCCATTGGAACACCCGGTTTAACAACTGCAATCTTCATATATTCAGTACCAAGGTCAACGGACATCACCGCTCGACTATCAATCGTCGAGATAGTCGAGAAAATCACAATCAAACAAGTAAATAATATCATATCTTCAAAAAATTGACACAAAAAATTATTCTTTTGTTTGGTTAAGAAATGAATCAAGCATGATTTTCTGCTTCAATTCATTTAATTATTAGAATTGAATAGGAAAAACCTGTTGACGATGTGTATTTCAACTCGGCATATCACAGTTGGTGGATATGCACTATTCATTCCAAGACATTTTCTAACAAATTAGATTTTAAATGCTAACCTCCAATAACTAACTGGTACATAGATGGAGCAAGTTTGAATCGTGATTTATATTTCCCCGAAGATGCTCTCAAATTGACAAAAAAATATTGTACCAAGGAAGTTTTACATTATTATTCTGAATAACAGCAACGATATAATAGATCGCAAGATGTTTTTTTATGTAGACCTGAGGGATTTCATGATATTTTGTAGCATAAAAATATTGAGAATATTTTCCTTCTTGTTTGTTTTTTGCCTCGTAGGTCGCCCTAAACAATTTGACATATCTAGATTTCTGGAACTCGATGTTCAAAATTCTTTTTTTGAATCAAGGTTAAAAAACACTCCGCAATTTCTTCGAATAAAAAGTCATAAAAGATTCTGTCAAGTGCTTATCAAAATTCATTATTCACGCGCGTTCATCCGGTATAGAACACATTATTATCTCTACTCAAAATACATTTGCACACTTCCTGAATTATACTTTCTCTAGTCTTATAGATTAATTCATGATTTTTATATGAAAATAAGAACAACAAATACGTGAATAAAAAAATTATGTTCCACATTTTAATGTCTTTATGCAAATCATCCCTAGGGCTCACAACAATTAACAAGCATTAACAATTTAAAATTAAGTTGTTCAAAAGAAGATTTCATAGATAATTGAAGTGTATTTTTAATCTCAAATGAGATGTAAGTCATTTTTTAAAATTAAATTAATTGGATAGTTGTAAGTCGTAATTATTGTCATGCTAGTATTCTGTTGCTTAACTTCTTTGAAAAAAAAGTAAGGAAATGCATCCCAAGATAGTCGAATCGTTAATTTATTCAGTATGAAACATGTGTTTTTTTGTTTATATAAACAAGGAAATCTTTTTTCTTAATAATAAAAGATTGGTTAGAGTTTTAATCGGCTAGTCTTTTGGAAAATCATATAATATTCCACTACTGAAAATAATAAGAGTTTGCTTAGTATAGACAGGATGTTCATTTTTATCATTTATCATAAGTACATAATGATACTTTCTTTGTCATGATCACTAAAAATGACTATGGTATGTTAATATGTGATCTTAATCAAGGTAAATGTCAGATATAATCATGGAATAAATATAAAATAGCTTTGATAATGCTTTATTTTGACTTTTAAGTTTTTCTTCTACATTAAACTTGATAAATATTTTTCAAGGCAATAATGTTTACTTATTTTGAAGACTAAGATGACACAAAATTCGGAACTTTCACCTCAATAATTTAATTTTTGAGCCTTTGGCTTCTCGACAGTTATCATTACACTCGACTACATTAATATTCTATGATTAATGCTATGGCGTTTTTGTTCATCCTGAGATGTTTCTTTTTTTTCTTCATTTATTAGATTGAATCGGTTGTATGTGTTAAATCTGACTAATCAAACTGAGAACTTCATCGTGTTGTTATTGTTGCATTCTTTAAAAAAAACTTCTTGTTCTTTCTACACATAATAAATTAGAATATTATCGTTTATAGCGATTAGAAATTGAATAAGAAATGAGAAATACACTTTGTTTAACATACGTTTTCATGGAGAAATAAAGCATTTCAGGAAAATTAGAAGAAGTTTTTTTTCACCTTTTCCCCTAAGAATTGTCTTTATATGTAGACATCGATTTTTGTAGATGAGTCTCGTCAGTCAATTACGATTTGTTGTGTTCGCAGAAAGAAAGATACACTTTTAACTCTCATCTGCCTGAATATGATATTATATCCCAATCAAATACATCTCAAAGGTGTACGCATGAGACGTGTTACTAGATCAAACACAACCTCTAATTATCGTATTGATAGATCATACTACTTTTATTTTGCAAATGAGCAGCAGATAAAAATGAAAAGGTTTCAAATGAAATTACAGCTAATTTTCACGATGAGTTGACTCGTTAATACATAATTATTCCTAAAATAAAAGCCGATAATGACAATACTATTTCCAGAGGAAACAATGGAACATGAATTGATTTCTTTTTTTCTATCTGAACATTGTGGAAGTACGCTCTAATCGACATTCCCGGAAAAGTCGTATTAGATTTGCATGGTTTTTTTTGCTTGTTCATTTATTTTTGTATTCATAAAATGCGTTTCTCTACTCTGAATTCATCTCATAGCAAGTTTACCTTTAAGCTTTTCATTTATTAAAATATTTCTAAAATAGTTTTTAATAATAAATATTGTTCCTATGACTAAATTTCCATCTAGACGAGCTGATGAATACAGAAGAAAAAGAGAGAAAAAATACTAGCAGATGTAAAATGACGCTTTTTAATCATTACAACATTTCAATATTGGATCATTTTTCTCATTGAGTAAAAAAACGGCTGAGTTCATGTTGATAATTTCTTTTAGATTAAAAAATTTGTCCCATTGGTTTATTATGAATAATCAGACGAGTACAGAAAATATTGCGACGATATTTCTCCTGATTTTTGTTTGTTTCTTCGGTATTCTCGGTACGTATGAAAAAAAGAAATCGAATTCGAAATGTACAATTTTTTTCGTATTTAGGTAATGGAATTGTTTTAGCTATTGGAATATTGAAAAAGAAATATCGAAATAATGTAACAAACTGCTATATTATGAATTTAGCTATAACTGATCTTTTATTTTTACTCTTATCTGTTCCGTTCACAATCTATTTAGCTGTTCGAAATGTTTGGATATTCGGCGAATTTCTTTGTAAAATGCATATTTATCTTGCACATGTACGAAAGTCTTTGTATTTTATTGCTTTCGATAGTTTAATTTCGATTTCTTTAGGTTCTACTGCAAGCTACATGTTATACATTAGCCGCAATGAGTATCGATCGATATTTGAATGTTGTTCATGAAACAAGCTATCGACGATATCGAAAGCCGAAATATGCATTTATTATTTGTATACTTATTTGGACAGGTTTGATTAATAATTCATTGATTTCATTAAAAAATGATATTCTCTTATTTGTCTAGTTTCTGGTCTGTTCATGTTTCCATATGGTTATGTGTTCAGTCTACTTAATGAAAAGTCTACCAATCAATCGTTAATTCTACTTGATTGCAATGTAAATGAAGATCCATTTTTTTCGTCATGTTTGTTTACATTCGGATTTTACTACATTCTCCCATTGACAATTATTGGTATTTCATATTCGAGAGTTTTTCTTTTTATTCGACAGGAAGAAAAAAAAATCGCTAAACAGGTAAACGAAATTTCTCTTCGGTTTTTTTTCTATTGATTATTAACAACAATTTCATATTTTCAGTCGAGACAAATTCGAAAAAGATTAATATTTAAAAAGCGTCGCGTTCAACGTGTTCTGCTAGGTTTAACGTTAGCATTTGCCTTATGTTGGCTGCCGATACACATTTTAGAATTAATCCATTGTTCAAATATTTTCTCAAACGTCTTCTATTCCGATCATGTTCAAGCATTAACCATCGCTCGTATTTTTGCACATAGTTTGTCATATTTTAATTCATGCTTAAATCCATTTCTCTATGCTATACTTAATAAAAGTTTTTTTTCTGATCGTTAAAGAAATAATAGCAAAGACTTCATGTCAATAAAGAAGACACAATGTTTTCATTGATTTTTATTTTGAATATTCATAATGTCCTATTTTACGAAGATTACTTTCAGCAATTGTAAATGAATCTATATGCCAATGACTACCGCCAACAGCTATTCGAATATCCGAGTTATTATTGTTGTTATTATTATTATTTAATGTTGTTGCTATTGTATAGATTGGTGATGGTGTTGTTGGACGAGATATAATTGTCGATTGTTCATCGGCATTTTTTGGTACAGAATAAAGTTTATTGGTTTCACCACCGACAAGTATTGTATCTTCATCGGATGAACATAAAGCTAATGAATAGATTGGCGTTGGAATAGAATGATAAGTTAATAGAGGTTTTTGTTTATTATTCGATGAACTTAACATTGATGAATGCCAAAGTGATAATGAACAATCACCGGCAAGAACAAGACGATCAGTAGCTTGATCGAATGCACAACAACTGATCCATTTATTTAATTCAATTGTATGAATTGGTTGATGAGTTGATGAAGATAAATCCCAGATTTTACATGTTCCTTTAGAGAGAGAAAAATATATGTCATTTATAAATAAACGAAAACTCAGTATCTTTTGTTTTTACCATCTTCTGAACATGAAGCAAATCGTTTTCCATCACTAGCAAATGCGATTTGATGTATCATTCCTTTATGTGCACTATCAATTGTTGTTACTAATGTTTGTCGTTCGATATTTAAAATTCTCAATGTACCAATACTCGAGCCGACAATGATTTCATTGGGTTTTTGTTGTTGTTGTTTTTTTGTTGGTGCTTGTACACAAACGAAATTCTCTTTTGGACCACGTGCAAGATCAAATGCAAATGTATCCGATGGTAATTGAGATGTTTTTTTATTTGATAAAATATCTGACCAACGATAACCTTGAACAAGTCCATGATGACCACCGCCAACAACAATCAACATTTCACTAATTGTTGACGCAAGTGAAATACTATTTGTATTGTTCGAATTCGAAATTGAATTCAAACAAATTGGCTTCGATGATATCTGTGGTGACGAATGAAACAGTCCTAAACGTCCTTGATCATCACCGGCTATTAAACGTGTATTATCAGGCGAGAAAACAGCCGACATAATACAAGTATTGATTCGATCAATACCAGCATTGTAAGAATCGAGATAGGCAGTTGTTGTTGGCATGATAAAAATAAATCTAGAAAAACGACACAAAAATAAATTTTTATTATTATGAGGTCATATGCTGATGAATAAAATTAAAAAAATGTTTATGTGCATCATTAGTCGCAAATTTGCTGGCGATTGTGCCATGAGTTGTCATTCCACCGATAGTATAATATTCAACTCGATGATTATGTTCACGAAATTTATTAACAAAACGTTGTGCATCCACTTCTAAACCGAGATCGAATCGAGCTGACATAACTAAAAACGGTGGCAAACTATCATTCTGTTCGATATATTCAATTGGAGAAAATTCTTTCATTGTTTTGCCATTCGGATATAATAAATTACTTGAATAAAGTATTCGAAAAACAAGATTTCCAATATTATAATTCGAATCATGAATCGGTTTTGTTAGTGTATAGATTCCGCTCATTGTTATCACGCCACGAATCGATGATTTTAAATACTCGTGTCGTTGTAAATGTGATCGATCAAGTACGAGCAAACTCACTAAATGTGCGCCTGCGGAATGACCAGAGAGAAATATTTGATTTGGATCTGCTTGAGGGCAATGTTCGTGAATATGATCACGTATGTAGACTAACGCTCGACATAGATCATCGACCATCTATAAAAAACAATATTTAACTCTGCATTTGTTTTCTATCGACAGCTTACATGTTCGACATTCACCGGTACGCGAACTTTGTAGCAAAAATTATAAAAATAAGCTCCTGTCATAAATAGAATGTAACCAGTTATCAACTGCCAAGAACGCAATGCTAATGAAATGATCAAAAGAATTAAACCGAATATAATTGACCAAGCAGTAAACGAGATCGGTGATACACGTGCTAAACGATAGGATACAACAATACCTACAGCGCCTTGTCGAGCGCAGGACCGACCGACTGTTGGTCCACCACGCCATTCGTTTGTTCGGCTGCCTCGAACCCAACCGCCGCCATGAACATGAACGATAATTGGAACTTTTTTAGTTGATTCTTCTTCGTCGGTATTCGTTGTTGTCGAAAGTAAATTTGATGAGGAAATCGGTAGAAAAATATCGAATTTATGATTACAATGTGCATCTGACCCAGTAAAATATTCAACATTACGAATAATTGATGAAGGATCAAAATTGGATATTAAATGTAAACGGCGTGCGATTGAAGAGAGTACTGACATCTAAAATAGGTTTTTTATTTTAAACTTGAGTGAATTCGGGAATTTTCTTTGCACGAAATTGCGAGAAGCTTAAATAAATGAAATCAAAATGAAAAGAAAAACAAAAGATAATATGAGTTGTTAATCTTTTTTGATTTTCGAATAGAGTTTAGGTGTATCGACTAAATCTTTTCCCCAGAGAACAGTAATGAATAGAGTTGTAATTGTTGTTATACCCCAAAAAACAATATAACCCATTTGTTCTCGAAATGTTGTCGATGGTACTAGTAAATTAATAATACACATTGAAAATGCAATGAGCATTGTTATTGGGATGGCTAAGAGTTTCTTATTAATTTCTTTACTAATTGGACATGATGATGGTGCTTGACCTTCACCTGATTGAATACGATAGTTACCAAGAAATAAATCAATACCATCCTACGAAAGAAAGAAAATTATCAAGCAGAAATTCAATTGAACGCATTTACTTGACGAAAACCATCGAAAAAGTTATTTAATACATAACGCATGCACGAATTGTAACCATCTTGAAGAAGACCCCTGGTCGACCGTTGACCAGTTCTAAACACGAATATTTTTCTTTTGTTTGATTGGACTTCAAAACGAAAAAAAAACTCATCAACCTCGTAAAATCTGTTTTTAATGCTCCTGTTCCTGAATATTCGATACTGATGACATCGGCATTGTCCGCCCAAACTAAAAATTCAAATATGAGATTATCATCGAACAACAAGCTTTTGTCTACGAACTATTTTTAAAAAGATAATTAAATTTCGGATAAGATTCTAATGTTTCTTGATATTTAATGATATTGTATTCTCTCAATTGTTTTTCGAGAATTCGTTTTGCTAATAAACTCTGAACGACATTCGTTCGATCAAGACAATCGACACAATTCGTTCGAAATACACCGGTTTGTTGATTTTCTAATTCACTGCTTTTCTTTATCGAAAAATAACTGAAAATGAAAATAAAAAGATTTCAAAAACTAAGGAGTTTATCTTTGATTTTACCCGTAATCATCGTGATCAGCAACAATTCGAGCTAAGAGAATAGTCAAACGATCATAACGCATACCGGCGCATTCTTTATGAAAATCAAAATCTTCGAATCTAAGAAAATCAATCGAAATATTGTTTCCAAATAAACTTATTCACGTACTTTAGCAATTGATTTCCACTTTCTTCGAATAATTGTCGAAATTTCGAATTTAATTTGCCTTCACCTCCATGATGATTTACCTACATAAATAAACGTTTTTATATCAAAAATGAAGCTAATTTAGTCGATCATTCTTACAAGACTAATAAGAAATTGTTTACCATAGAAATATTCTTGTTCTTCGAAATGTTGTCGAAATGCATTTGCCTTTGAAAAAATAATTTTTCCTATCTCTCGAATAGTTTTATTTTTCATCTTCTTACATGTTTATCCGTTGGCAATATTTGAATTTTCGGTTTATAACGAATATTTGGATATTGTGTCCAATAGCATGGAACCGATCCACGAGTCTAAATATCATCGAGAATATTTATAAATAAAACTTTATTGTAATAAACTTGAATGTAAGAGCAATCAATTTGGTCTAATTGAAGAATTTGTTCGGTTTCAACATAATTTGCGACTTGACCACGATCATCAATACCACGAAGAAATAATCTTCAAAGAACAAAATTAATTCTTATTAAAAATCGAAATTCTTTCGTACCGTGTTCCCGCTCGGTTAATGTTTCGTCGTGAAATAACACCGTATGTAAACGCATGTTCATTGATATTGAGTGTTGTCAAAGCCACAACTAAAATTATGAAATTATATGATGATGATTTTTATGTTTTGATTGACATACATCCGTGGATAAGTGGTAGAGCAAATTTCGCTGTACGATTATTTGCGAGAAACGAATCTAATAGATAACGATTCCAGACGAAGCGTTGATCGGCTCGTTCAACTAACGATTTCGAAAAGAAATCCATCGATGAATTATAAAGACGTTGAAATGTATGTGTTAAATCGTACGTATAGGAAAAATAAAATGATTCCGTACGTAGAACGAGTTCGACCATTGAAAAATATTTTTTATTATATTTTAACTGAAATTGTTGTTTTTGTTTTCTATTTGTTTTGATCTAATTTTTCTTCTTACTTGATGTTCGTTTAAATGCAACATATTTCGAGCATATGGAATCAGTTCAGTCGTTTGCATTTTGTAGATATTATGTCCATTGATCTCTCCGATACGAATCTTCGATGTGATCACAATAAGATGTGGACCTGAGATGAGATTAATAACGCCAATAATACCATCAATAGTTCGTTGAATGGCTCCATCAACATTTGGCAATGAATCTTTATATTAATTTATTTACAAACAAAACAAAATCTACGAGATAAATTTTGTTTACTTGCTAGTTGAAGTTGTTCACTTGTTCGGTCGATTACAAGATATTCTTTCGTATTGTCAACGGTTGGATGAATCACAAATGCATCTGATGTTATATAACTAATCGACAGAAAATAGATTTGATCTTTCAAAAAAACTAAATTTCAATTACAGTGTATAATTATCGATAGTATTTTTCAAATTTTTTCCATTGAAATCTTGCCACGGAATCGTTTCTTTCGACATTCGAAAACAAAAATTAATTAAGAAATGAAAAATACAATCCAAATAGTTTTTTTATATGATGATGACAACAACAGATGACTGATACGAGCAAGCAACGAACGAATAGAATCGGATAATAAACTGTGAATCTCGCGACTTCTACCGGAGATTTTTAGCCAGAAACTTACGACATCTTGAATTAATTGTTTATGAAAAAATATTCGCAATTAGATAACTCATCAAATGTCAAAGAATCGCATTAGAAAATCTTTTTTCTCGCTTTCAAGCTTAGCTTAACAGAAACTAGGAGAATTGACCTTGAACACAGATGTTTTCGTGCCTATCTGCGACAATAATAATAATAGTAATGTTATCATAATTATAGGTTAACATGGCTCCAATAAAGTATGTTACACTTTATACAGACAGATAGTAATAGACTTCCACGAATTTTTCGTGATTCTTTTATTGATTAAAATCGACTTCATCATTGTCAAGGTTTTACAGAACAAATCTTTATACCTAAGAGCCGGCATATCAAAGATTCATTAAATTAAACATTATTTCGGACTCTATATTGTGGTTGTTTGTAAAAACTCGTCTAAGTAACGCGACTCTCTCCCGATTTTGTGAATAGAACAGAACGAGAGAAAAGAAAGGAAAAAACTTATTTTTATTAAGTATGCAAAAGCAGAGGCGATGAAAAAAAAAGAAAAAGAACAGAAAATTTGCTTATATATATATATATATATTTATATATATTTAGTTTTTATTCATTTAGTTGGTAAATCATTTCAATGAGTACTAGCGGTGAAAATTCCCGAGAACAAGGCTGTTTATCTAAATGGTGGAACCAGAAATATCCTCATCAAAAACGTCTTGAGAAATTCCTTGAACATTCATTGTTCCATCTGTTTATTATCATCTTAGTTATTATTGAATGTGCGGCAGTTATTATCGAAATTCTTCTACATAATCTTAAAAATCAATATCTATGTGGTAAGCCTACGTATCCATACAATCCGTACAATCCATCATATCCTGATGATCGTATTCATCGATTAGAACATATTATGCATATATGTCATTATTTATCAATAGGCATTCTAACAGTATTTATCGTTGAATTACTCTTGAAACTGTATGCATACGGTTATCACTATTGGAATTGTAAAGAAAATCATAAATTGGATTATTTCGATGCATTCTTAGCAATATTCTCTTATACAGTTGAAATTTATTTTGTATTTGCCGATAAAGATTCAATTCTTGCACATTCAGCATCTTTGATTGTCATACTTCGTTTATGGCATCTTTTAAGAATCGCTAATGGTAAGAATGCGACTAGTAAATTCCGTTTATTTGTTTGTTTTCTTGTCTAGCGATTGCACGTTGTTTTCAAACTGGAAAAGAATTTCAAGCACATCGTCGTGAACGTCGAGATACGAAAGCATCTGAAACATTACTAGTTCCGAATAGTATTCAAGCTGTGCTCGATTTGATGCAAGAGAAAACTGAATGTTTACGCCGAGATATATCAGTTGAACAGTCATTGATCGAACAATTCGAAGAAATCGATCAAAAATTACAAGATGCATTTGAAGAACATTACGGTAATGAAAGTCGATTAGCTGAAGAAGTCGGAAAACTTCATCTTATCACGAAACGTTCCAATGCTAGTCGAAAATACGTACTCGCCGTTTGATAATAATCCTTTCATTTTTTGTCGTACAAAATTTATTTTTCATGTCAAATTCGAGGTCATATTTTTAGTAATAGTTTTTATATATGTATGTCTTTACAATAAAAAAAAAGTGTCGACCACTACCTAGAATCCATTAATCAAAATTTTTATTTTATGACATTAACATGGAGAAAAGGTAATGAGAAGAAAATTCGTAGCACAGAGGTATTACATACAAAACTTAATGATAAGAAGAGAGAGAGGAAAAAAAAGCGAAAGTGTACGTTAATATTCATCATAAATTGGTTGAATTTATTGGACGAATACGATTATTTGGATGAAATGAAAATATTTTTTTGAATAACATAATTAGTTCTTTACGATAAATGGAACCTGAAAGAATGTACAAGAAAAAATTGATAGCAAATGTGAAATAGAATGGTATTTTACAAAGAACGAAAATGTAATAATATTCGGATGTAGTTCGAAATGGTATCGGTAGAATGACAATGAAAAATACGATACAAAATGGTAAACTAAATAGAACATGTGAGCTTGTTTGGATGAGAAGCATTCGTGATAGTTGAGTTTCAGTTCGACGATAACGAGATATTCGTTCACGATTAATTTCAAATCGTTTCACATTTTGAATAGTTAAAAAACCGAAAACTATCATACAAAATGGTGCTAAAATAACATAGAAAAATATATTTAAAATGACGACAAGTTTTTTCCATAGATCTTCAACGTGAACCATACATGTTATGAAAATATTATGATCTAAATCGAATGCAAAGAAGACTGATAGCATGTAGATTGTTAGAATCGAAGTGATACATAGGATTAATCGTCGAGCTATTCGAACGTTACTCCAACGACGAATATTGACATTCATCGAACTCGAACAGTATCGATCAATTGAAGCCAAAACAATGAAATAAACCGAGAGATTCGGACAAAGATTTAGTAAATAATTGAGAAGTTTACATGAAAATATCGAATATATATGGATATTTATACTATAACCATCGGATATGAGATTAATAGTAAGTATAACAGCGCAATAAAACAAATTGACAATAGCTAACGAGAGGAAATAGAGAGAACATGAATGATGAATTAAACTTGGTCGTGTTAAAATAACAATATTCAATGAATTACTGATTGTACCAACAAATATTAGTATTGGAACAATAATTTTCGTTGCTTCAATAGTAATAAATGCAAGTAATCCTGTAGACATTATATTCTTTTAGCTGAAGAATCGTCTCGAATATAAATTAAAGTGTTAATGTAAAATAAAAATGTTACGAATAAACTTTGAGGGGAAAATAAATAAAAAGATATAACTAAGCCCAAATTTAAATAATAATTGAATGAAATTAAATATCTATGTCTTTATTTCTTTGCATCGACATTATTTTTTAACAAAACAAGAGAGAGAGAGAACGAACTAATTGCATACTTAGAATAGTCATGGTTTCAATATTCATGGATATTTAATTGTGAAGTAATATTTTCTTTAAGTACATGAGCGTTATGTCATGACGTAGCTCTTTTTATTTGTAATCGCAAATTATGGAATAGGATGAGTTTCTCTGACGGTATCTGTCCTCGATGTCCTTTCAAATGCAAAATAAAAAAAGCATTCTGTAACAGTATTAATCGTATTATTTTTTATTCTAATTACCAATTTGACAATAGCAGTGGTTCTATTCCAAAATTCTGCACTTTTGGAATTTATACATTCTAGAATAAACCAAAGCTAAGAATAGATATACTCTTAGAATTGAGGGTCGTCTAGATTTTCAATCTTTCATATGAAATCTATCAGTTTTATGACAAAGGACGGTGTCTAAAGAACATTCGTGACATGATTCAGTGCTTACTCTACTCCAGTATGTCATGTCATTAAATTGACCGCACTGTTTATCCTAATTTCTCCTTGAAAAAACGTTTCAAAATCTCCGCGCGTGTCAATGAGACAATTAGAATACGAAAGGAAGCACTTTATTTTAACATCAAATACGTAAATAACACAAAAATAATCGCAACGGATATTTGAAAGGAACCTGAAATCGAATTTATTTTTGATTGAATTTCGAAGTTAGATTTTTGACTGAGCGATTCACATTTATGTTTGGTTTGTTAGTCGATACGCTAACTTCTGGTTTACTATTAACAGGTCGAAATGCACTTGACACAGAATGAGATGAACTGTTTGATGTTGATACTGAAATGTCTTGTTTAGCGTTTGTAGAACGAAATGCTGACGGAATTGTAACAGAAGATAGTTTTGAAGATGAAACTGAATTGTTCGCTGCCGGACGAAATGGAGCTGGTGTAACAATTGGATGGGGCTTTTGTACCGTTGAAGTCGGCACAGGTTTGTCATTGACAGGACGAAATAATGTCGTCGTTGTCGTCATTGGTGGTACAACATTGGATTGTGGTTTTTTAATTGCACTTGAATTTTCAACTCGCCGTCCCAGAGTAAACGGCTTGTCCTTTGTTGGTAAATTCGATGATGATTTTTGAACTTGTTCAGGTGTTTTCGACCGAACTTTTGACGTCAATGATGATTGCGTTACATTCTTTGTCGTAGCAACTGAAATTGGTTCCTGCAACACAAGATTAGATTTGAGAAAGAATATTTTCTTTTCAAATACTTTTTGTAGACAATTAGCTGGCACTCGTGAAACAATAGGTTCACCGCCTTTGGCTTTTCGTCCAAGCCACCAGCCATTCGTACGTTTATCAATAATTTCGATAGTATCACCTCGTTTAAATGATAAACAATCGCCAGTTGTATCATGAAAATCTTTATGAGCATAGTACAGTTCAGGTTGTTTGACTTTGGATGCATCTAAATTATAATCATCTTCGACATCCTAAAAATAAAACCAATTAAAATATTTAAAAAAAAAAGAAATATTTTCATTTTACGTCATCAGAATCGTGCTGAGTAGCCGATTGTTTCTTCTTCGAGGAATTCTGGGGCGCAGCGTCTGAGTAAAAAACAATATTCCTTTTTTTTCAAAACAATTCATATATTCAAAAATACCGAGAACGTTTCCAGGTGTATGTCGTCCATCGCAAGACGTTAAATAAATTGCAGGAAATTGACCTTGAAGATTATTAAATCTAGATACAGAGTAAGAATCTAGTTTTTCTTCTTGATTTCTCAATGTCAATTCAACTCATACTTGACTTTCCACCAGCCAGTCAATGTTTTCTCGATAACAGTTACAAATGAACCTTGTTGTAATGATAATTCATCTTTTCCCGTTCCTGTATATGTCTGAGTAACGATATATGTTTCATCTAGATTCAATAAAACGAAAACGAATCTACTCTTATTTTTATGAAAAACTTTGAATAATTTTACTCAATGATTTTTCAATCACTTTTCCTTCTCGAGCACCTCGTTTTAACTCTGATGGTTCTAAATAAGTGCCAGGAACGAATCCTGTCCGATCATTGAATTGAACAAACCACCAACCTTTAAAAAAAAATTCATTGAAAATCGTTTTTATTTATTCGTATTTTTTTCTTTACCATTTGAATGTTTTTGTAAGACTTGAACAACATCATTTCGTTTAAGTGATAGTTCAATTTTTTCTATCGCTTTAAAATCTGCTAGACATCGATAGGTTGCTAATTGATTCGGCCCACTAATTACTAAGGAATTTGTATCAACTTGTTTTTTCTCTTGTAAAACCGATTCCATAGGTTTTTGTACATCACTAGCTGCCGGATGAAAGAATTCAAGTATCAAACGACACCGAGAAATCCGTTCGGGCAACGCAATTAAAGCCTATTTCACTAAATTCGAATCGTTGTTAATCAAAAGAAAACAATTACTTGACAATATTCGTTTAGTTCTTGTTTACGTTCTAATGCAATTTGTCGTACTTGACTTCGACCAAGAATAATTTTTCCTGGAAAATAAAATATTTCAAATGAATAAAAAACAATTAACATTCGTGCATGTGTATCATACCAGGAAGACCTGGAATTTGTCGTGGTTGTGCATTTGCTTTTGATTCTGTTGGTGTTTCATCGAATAGATCAAGTAATCGACACTACAAATACGTAAATAGAATATAAAATTTACATGCGAATACGAACATGTAAATCAAAAAATTGTGCATAACGTCGATAGATAATAAAAAGATTCGATGGATTAGCCCATTTTACTTGAAGTACATAGGCCTAGACAAAAACAAACAAACAAACATGAAAATCGAATATAAAATCTGATTTTCAAATAAAATACATAATATTTAGGACCATCATTCTTTCGTTTTTCTACATCGACGATCTTCACATCAACTATATAACCAGTCGTCTGTGCCATCTAGAAGTTCAGTGAAAATAGTTTCGATAGGATAATTCAATAAAATTTTATCTTTCGCATAAATATCATAATAATAATAATAAAAAAAAGACAATTAAATATAAATCATTTTCGTATAAATCAAAATGTCAACAATTCTTTCTCTTTTTGTTTTCTTTTTTCAACAATGAATCACTTTGCAAAACAAAAAATATTGAGATAAGATAATAACCTTTCGCATTGTCATCAAGCAATTCATGATTGTCTTTCGTATGTAAATTATTTTGAAGTCTATCTGATTTCATGTCGTTTGAGTGTTTTTTTTTATTCGAGTCGAGAGAAAAAAAAGAGGCCGGCTCAAACACCGAACACAAAAAAAGAAAAGAGAAAGAATGAATAGAACAGATCATCAAAGTATAGAAAGAAACGAAATAGAAACACAGTGCGGACAGGCCGCATTACACTGAAAAGAGAGATTTTGATTGAGGATCAGAAGTGGGAACAAAGGGAAGTAAAAGAAAAAGAAGAACAAGAACAAGAAAAAAGATTAAAAGACAAAAAAGAAGAAGAAGAAGAAAAACGTAGAATTTTCATCGATTTCATGATGTGGCTGGTGTAACCGTCACTTGGAATTCTCCACCACCACCACTAGCAGTAGGAGCAGATGATGTTCCTGCTGTTGTTGTTGTCGCCGTCCGAGAAGTGGATAATGTCGACGGAGAAGAAGATAAAGATGTGGGAATGAGCTGATCACCGGCTGAATTCGCATTGATTATTGTCGAATGAATTGAAGTTGATGTTAGAACATCAGCTGATAATGGAGATGGAGATAATGATGATGAGGAGGATGATAATGGTTGAATTGAATCTCGATGTTGTTGGGATGATGATGATGATATTGGCGGTATATTGATATTTGTCGGCGAACTTGACAGTTTTTCCGTTGTCGACGATGTCGATGGAGACGAAAGACGAGCTTGATACCAATCACGATTCTGTTCTAATGTTTCTAAAATAGCGCTCGCATCGGGATAAACTAGATCTGCCCATGTTTCCCATAATGGATGTACAATGAATTCAATAAATCCGACTTGATGTTTTTCTACACTAGGTACACGTCTATCACACATCGGAGAGATTTCGAGTCCGAGATCACGTTCTTTATCACCTTGTCTCCAAAATTCTTCCATTATACGATCAGTCCATTTTATATAAATATCTAATGGTTTTGTTGGATTCGATAAATCAGCACAATGAATCATATTTTGAAGCACCTGTATTCGATCATCATATGATTCAAGCATAATTATATTATTTCCCGTAACTTTTTTTGATTCGACCATCGTTTTTAAATCGGCTAGTAATTGCATATGTTTAGACATATCGGTCGCTAAAACCATATCAATAACCATTTTACGTAGGGTTTTTATTTGTTTAGCTGTTAAATGAGAGAATATATTTCTTTCTTCAGCTTGTAATAATTTAAATGCTACGGCTAAATGATGATTTTCTAGGACACTTTCATCGTTATACATTATCGCTAGATCACTTTCTACGAAAATAGATAATAAAAAGAAAATGAAATTGAATTTTTGTTTTCGAATTGGCTATTTACTAGTATTTATTAGAAATTGATTTGTTACACCGGGATGATCGACATCGTGGATTGCCGATGCAAATATCGCCGACATGATCTCTAATTCAGTGAACACGCCCTATTTTTCGGCGAAAGAAAAAAGATCCAAATCATATACGTATATATATATAAATTTTGTTTTTCTTCTATTGTTATCTTACGTCGAGTGCTGAAGCATTGAGCAAAACATGCATTGACTGACAAACATCAGCTCCATGAGCTTTATTATGATATGGTACTTGTTGATAATGATCTTCAAGTGTGAGCAAATAAGATATTAATGTATGAGGTTCAATCGCGTATGTCCTTAGTAGAAATCGTTCTTGAAATATTCGGTAGGTTATTGCTGTTAATGGTCGTTGACCACTTAATTCTTCAACACGAAATGTATCTAAACCCCAATCATTAACACGATTTAATAATGAACGTAATTCGTCAGCATGTGCCGTTTCAACACCTAATTCAGGTATTGAACTATTGGTTGTTAGAACAGTTGTCGTTGTTTGTATACCAGTTATTTGTCCCATAACTGTTGGTGATGTTATTGACGTATCGATTGATCTCGATGTTATGACTACATTGGGTTCATCAATTGGAAGACCACGCGAAGATGAAACTGTTTGAGATAGATCAACATCGGGTTCTTTCTTGTCTTGAAAAGAGAAAAAAAACGAAATTCAAATTCAGTTTTCGTGTATATTCAATGATCGTTATTGTTCTACCTGTATAGGTTGAATAAAGATAATCACTGATTTGTGCGCCAGATTTGTTATTTTCGGCAAAATGAGATAATTCTTTATTGAGCATACGCTTAAACTAAATAAATAACAATTCAAAATATCGGAATCAATAGATGTCACTTGGAAAGAGTGAACAAACGAACGAAAAAAAAACAATCTGTTTGATCTTTTTTCTTTTTCTCTCTCTCTCTCTCTTTCACTTCTTCTTCTTTTTCTTTTCTATTACTATTTTTTTTCTAAAGTAATTTTTTGTATTTGTAGGAAATAAGTGTGTTTTATATGCTTCAATCAACAAAAAATTGAGATGAAAAAGAAAATAAAGTACACTTCGATACTGTCGATGGAAATGTCGTTCATAGGCTTCTCTTCTATTGGTGTTTGATTATTATTATTATTATTCTAAGAGGATATGACGACGATTACTCGTAGTCAATCGAGTTCAAATCCTTGAAACGCATGTTTCAATATAAAATCACGCGTTTTATTAGAACTACGAGTCGAAGAAGAAGAAAGATGAAAAAAAGAAAATTTTTCTTTTTCTTTTTCTTTTTTGTTTGTTCGAATATTATTATCACTCGGAATAATAATGAGCTTGACTCAAAGGAAAATTCATATGTGATTCGAGTGTCACTTATCATTCACTCGACGTTGTCAATGTCTTGGATGAAAAACTCGATTCGAAAAAGAAAATGTTATGTAGAGAACATTTTTCTTTCTTTTGACACGTACTTTCAGTGATGCTAAATCAGAGACTGATTTATGTGTTTGCATTGTTTCTAACTGTTCTAGACACCAATCGAGTTCTTCAAGGGTAGCTATTGCTTGTGATAACGAATTATCATCTATATGAGACGAAGAAATAAATTTAAGATTAATTGAAAATCATGATTATTCACGTACCTGATGTTGTCATTGTCATCTTACTAAAATTCGGTGAAGCAGCTTGAGCACAATTAAGTTGACTGGATCGTTTTGCTCTTGAATAAGCGTAAAATGAGATGATGATGTTGTTAGTTTTCTTTGTTCGACTTACCTATCTGGAGGTATGTGGGTAAGATCGACAAAATTTTTCCGTACATTTTTCAAACTGGCAAGTAGCTGAGCAAATGGAGTAACAATCATGTCATCCTGATGCCTATATAACAAAATCATAATTAATATTATTTTTATTATTATCGTAATAATAATCAAATCCTAATGTAAAGACATGTCTCATTACAAAAAAGTCGATCTTCTTCTCTAATTGCTTCCTTTTCTTTCTTTCTTTCTTTCTTTCTTTCTTTTTTAACGAGACTAAGTCGATCACGCACTACATATGTTCATATACACACGCACACGCACAACAAACTAGAAAGGAAGTCTGACCTACCATTCGGTATTATTCATATTCATATTCATTGTACTCGATGCTCGATCAGTTTTCTGTTTGATATTTCCGCCATCGGGCGATGAATCTTGTACAGTTACTGATCGACAAATTCTCATACGTTGTTTAGTTAGAATGATACTTCTACTGCTACGCATTTCGTTTTTTCTTCAAAATCGAATAAACAAGACGTAATTGGAAGAATTCCGGAGTGCACACAAATGAAAAGAAAAGATGATGCGTTATATAGAAATAAGTGGAAACGACATAAGAATGCAATAGAAAAAGGCGAGAATTCTTTTTAAAATAAAAAGAAATAGAGGCATGCCATCAGTCTACTTAGAATCATCGTTGTCATTTTTCTTTTTTTGCATTTCTGGTATGAAGAAAAAAAAATAATACGAAGATGAATAAAAGAATAAGAAAGATTTAGAAAAAGAAAGATGACGATGAAGAAGGAAGAGAATGAGAAGAATAAGATAAAGAGAATCTACAAGAAAAGCAAAAGAACTGATAGTAGGCGGATGAATCTTCTTGTTAAAAGAAAAGTAGGTTCCATTTTCATCTAACCATCACTTGTCGGAATGGAAAATCTTAATAATCATAACAACAACAACAGCTTGTGAGCGTGAAAAAGGGAAAAAACTAGAGATGACAATTATTACTAGTATATATATATATATATATATTTCTCAAAGATATTTTTCTGTAGCTCGGTTTTCTAGAGCATAAGAATCTTAATCTGAAGATTATACGTTCGAGCTAGACGTTAGGTGTTAGTTTTTTTCTTTTCATTTTTTTTTCTTTTTTGCTTTTTAGATTTTCTTTTTTTTTGTTATTGAGACAAACATTAATGACAGTCTTTATTCGACTATTCTTCTTCCACTTTACTTTTGACTCTCGTCAAGGGCTTTGTTTTTTCTTTCGCTTCTGCCTCCGTATGTCCGTTTCTCCCTAATAGACTTACTTCTTAACATTTTTTTTCGGCTTTTTTCTCGTTTTCTTTCTCTCTCTATTTTATTTCTCTTTTTTAGAGATTACAACAAATCACATTCTATATTTGTGATCGTGTATGTTTCTTTAGTCTAGTAGATTGCAAACACTCCGTTTTCTGCGTATACTCTCTCTATATATATATATTGAAAAATAAAAATAAGAAAATATAAGAATGAATAATGACTTCGATAAAAAGACAAGAAAAAAAAAAGAAAAATTTCAAATAAAATACTTATAAAAAAAAGTAATAAAAACATCGCCTTTTTTTCTTCTTTTTTTCCTCCTCGTTTTTTTTTGCTTTATTTTTATTATTATTATTCTTATGTCAACGAACAAATAGAGTGATAAAAGGATAATCTCAAGAGAAATAGTGATTTGATAAGACTGAGAAAAAGAAAAGATAGAGGCGGGTGCAACGACAGCCCCAAGATAGTAAAAATAATACCTTTTCATCCAGGAAACATACAATGTTGGTTGATGATTAAAATCAAGTTCATTTTGATTAGGTAAACAAGTTGATAAAGTAACCAAACGTCGACGATTGTCAACAGTTGTATTACTTCTTGGACGCATAATAGCTGCTAATGTCTAATAGTCTTTTAACTATGGACTGGTTCTATGCTCTATATTCTCATTTTGTTTTGCTTTTTTTGTTGTTGCTGGTTGGTGCGGATGAATCGAGTAGGAGGAAGGGGCAGAGAAGAAGACAGTTAGAACGAGTGGGTAGGACGAACAGTGAGCGTGAGATGGGAACACGAGATAAGAAACAAATGTGTGCATGGCGTTGTTCTGTCAAAAAACGCAAATGAAACAAATTCTGATTGCGATGCAAGAACACAAGTCTGCTACTGGACTTTTAAAAGAAAATCATCACTGATGAAATCAAGATCGGAATATAATGAAAAGAAAAAACAACTAAAAACAGACGATGATGGATTACTAACTAGCTTGCCTAGTTGTTCTCTATTCAATAGAATATAAAATCAGTCGAAATAAGAAGAAAAAAAAACTATTATCAGATAAAGATTAAAGTATTTTAATTAGATAAATATGCATAAATAATCAGCTTACTTGTTCGATAATTTTGAACCGAGTCTAAGAATTGGTTTTTTAATGGCGCTCTTGACACGCTCCATGATACTTGTTCTCTTTTTTTTTTTTATTGATCACTCACTCACATTCACACTCATACTCACTCACTCTCTCTAATTCATCGATAAACGCGGCATATGTTTGGTTCGAAGTGGGTAGCCGACAGTCAGACATATAAACGCATGCCCTACACTACCAGGGGTACAGTTGGCAACGAGAGAGAAAAACGAACGAACGAGAGCGAAAAAGAAAAAAAGAGAATGAGAGAAAAACAAAAATGAGGGCGCGCAAAAGAAAGGAAGGCGATACTCTTTCTTTTCTTGTTCTTCTTCGTTTTTTTTCTTCTTCTTTTTTTCTTCTTCTTCTTCTTCTTCTTCTTCGTCTTCTCTTCCTTCTTTTCTTTTATCGTTTTTTCAATATATATTCTCTAACTACTTACAATTCAGATCCGATGGACGGATTGCGCGAAATACATTTCGGTGAAAGATCATTGTCACTGTCGCATTTATACAAGAATGATTCACGTCGATGCATTCCACTGTTACTACTTGTTGTCGTTGTTGTTGCCGATTTATTTGCTGGATTGTTAGGACCATACTGTTGACTATGCGGGGACGTTGTTGATGCACTATGATGAGAATTGAGAACACCACGTGATGACGGTGAACCATCTACATCAAAACTAGAATCAACGAAGAAAAGAAAAGATTAAATCAATTATTTTGAAGATTAGTTTGTATGAAAGAAAAAAAGATCACTTATTAATATCGCATCCACAACACTCAACTGGAGTTCGGGCGTTTGTTTTTCTTTTCTTTTTTTGTCCTTAAACATTAATAAAATTCTTGATGTTCTTCTCTCTGGAGGCGAAACTACATATATATGTATTCAATTTATCTCGAGACTAGAACTATATATATATACACACACGCGTATGTATATATCTGTGTGCAAGTGTCACTTGATGTCGACGGCGACGACGATGATGATGAATAAAAGAAGAAGAAGAAGAAAAATTTTTCAGGACGAGCAAAAAAAAAGAAAAATAACGAAAAAGAAAACTATATGTATATATATGCATGTGTGTTAAGTCACGCTTCATTTATCATTTTCTATTCGTACATAAAAATAAATGTATACGATTTTTTTTTCTTCTAGTCCAACAGAAATCGAGATTTTCTATTTCTTTTTCTTTTCTATTATTATTATTAAAGTAAAATCATTTTAATAGAACTAATTTTTTCTGACAGATCCAATTGAAAAGAATCGTTTAATAATTGTTCGTAAGTTTAATTTCCGTTTGTCTTCTTATTCGTTATTTTACTAGCGTAAACAATCGAGTTCTTATTCAGTATATTTATCCGTTCTTTTTGTGTTCTTGTTTGATTTGTTTTTCAATGCAAATTCTTCTGTCATTCGATAAAATAGACTTCTATTATTCGAGAGGAATTTTCAAGATTGTATGAACATTCAATCTAATAAAGCCTGTTCTTTTTCTTACAAACACAGCGGATGTCAGTAGTTGAATATTTCTGCTTTTTTTCCCCTCGTTCGTCATCTATTTCTATGTGTGTATGTGTGTGCGTGTGCTGTGAATAGTTTGTTAACAATGAAGAAAATATATATATCCGATTTCTATACGAAAAATATGATCATCCCGAGGACAAATTGACAATTTTTTTAATATGTATACAAAAAACAGAGGAATGGGAAAAACTACTTATTAATAAAAATTGGTTTCCTTGGGGGAGATTTCTCTCTCTCTCTCTCTCACTCTGGTTTTTTTTGCTAGTTATTACTCTATTTGATTCATCTGATTAGTAATAAACATCGTTGTAGTGCAATAATTGATCCAATCTCAGATCTATTCATGCATGTAAAAATCTTTACAAATGCATTTAATTTCTTACTTGTTATCGGCCTGATAGATTCGAAGACTTCGATGTAAGCGAGGTCTTAAATCATGTGACAGACTTCTATGATTATTTTTCATTAATATAAAATGTGATTTGGTTAATTCAAATGTTTAAATCGATTGATTGGTACCAGGTGAAAATCTGCTTTGTATTTATAAATTACCTATTCTATTGCTGATTGTGCCAGTGCGGCTGTCTTACTTTGACAATTTACTACAAATACGAACTAGCTACATTAAGCAGAAATCAATAAAAATCAGCTCCTGATAGGATTTTTTCACGTAGGCATTAGGGAACAATTCAGAGAGGAAATTCCGAGAAGAAAATTGTTGATTGGTAGAATGTAGAAAAGAAACATGAATATGAGTTTTTCTTCGTTGAGATATACATAAGCGTACATAGAAAAATCGACAGCTGGTAACTAACTGTGTAGTATTCTATGACAGAAGTCATCGATCATTGTTGATGACATGTAAAACAAATATCCATGGAAAAGGAGATTTATCAAGACAAGAAAGAAAGAAAGAAACAACAAAAACGAAATATAACCGACCTTAAAGTATCATCAATATCTCCTCCTTTGTTTCGAACTGATTGTCGAAGACTACGACGAAATGTAAAACGTCGACGTAGACGTGGTGGCGGATCTGCTGATGTGTCTCCTGATGGATTTTGTTGTTGAGGCGTAGGAGATTGCGGAGTTGCCGCTAATGATGATGGAGTAGTTTCACTGAATCTCTCAAAGAAAGTTTTATTTCGCTTTGATGATGTTCGTTGTATGGTTGGCGCTGATGTCGGCGATGTTGCCGTTATTGATTCAGTATTCGGTGCCAATGCCGATGGTATTGAAATTGGTTTCGTTGTATTTTGTGCCATTCGAGTTGTTTGAATAACTGTTGTTGAAGATGTGTTCGTTGAAGACGATGATGTTGAAGGTGATACGGATGACGATGCAAAATAGACAGTAAGCGTTGTCATCAGAGATTGACGATAATAATAATAAAAGTAATGATGATGCCACAAGTGGAAGCCAAGTGACGAGAATAAGTCCGGAAATCAATGTCGACCGTCAACAACGAGCGAACGACAGCAGCAACAACAACAATAATAAATCGGGAATATCCACACACACACTCTCTCTCTTTTTTTATGTATGTCTCTGTCTTTCTCTATTCTCTTCAGTCACACGAACGAATGACAAAGAGTGTGAAGGAGAGAGAACATGAAACACGGAGAGAGAGAGAAGATTTATATAAACAGACAAAAGCATAGCAGATGTAGCGGTACTACTATGCAAGTCCTGAGAATGGGCGTTTCCAGTTTTTTTCCGTTTGGTTTGCCTTCACAGAAACATGTTATAGAGAAACACTAGCTACTGGTAACTGTAACTAACAGTATACCAAAGAGAGTGAGAGAGAAAAAAAGAGAATACAAAACTTCACATTACTAGCAAAGGCAATCATCTTAATGGATTCTCGTGCTTCATCTCACAACGACCATACACACAGGCACACACACACACACACATACATAAACACACGCGCGCGCACACACAGACCCACATATATAGATTTAAGTTAACGAGTATATTCATCGATCGAGCGAAAGATAACTAGTCAAACGAGAACGGCAGTAATCTGAGCGACGACATTTATTCATTTATTCTTTCGTTTATTTCCTTATTCATTGATTATTGTTATATTTAACAAACTATAAAAGAAAGAACCATCTCTCTTCATCATTTCTTTTTTCTTTCTTTCTATCATCTCTTATTCTCGATCACATGTCTAAATATTTTGAACTGTCGATTATAGAAAATCTTCATGTCTCATGAGACATTCAACTATAGACGAAGACATTTATTAACAAATATCTATGTATTCAGTGCAGGAAATATGACTAGTTAAAAATTACTAATGACGAGATTTTTTCTTTTCTTTATAATTTTCTTAGAAGCAAACTCCCCCAACCATCCTGAATTTATTTCCGGTCGATTCATATGCATACTTGAATGGTAACATAAGGTGACAGCCATCGTTTTATCTTTATTACAAAAAACGAACACACGCAAATTATTACCTAAAGTCATGATAAGATTAAACTAAATCTTATCTATTTGTTTTTTTTCTTCTTTTTTGCCTAGTTTTCTTTTGACAAATATAATCAACTCTGTGGGGAAAACAACGGAGAATAGAATTTGATTTTATAAAAGAAAAAGGTCAATTGAGATATCTATTTTTATAATAGAAGAGAAATATTTGAAATAAAAAAAGAAACGTTATAAATTAAGACTAAAATTACTTTTTCTTTTCTCTTCCGGCTACTATCATCATTTTACAACAAGTACCGAGCCATGTGCGCGCCTATGCTATGAATAAAAATAGGAAAATGATTTCCGAAAGCTCTTTACGCACATATGATTCTATTAAAAAGATACAAATATCTTCGAGAAAGCTATGTTTTCTTTTTTTTTATTTCTGTTGGCTTTTTTCCTTGAAGTTAAATATTGACAATTAATTCTTGAATTTCCATGAATAATGCATAAAACGTGTATTTTCAAATATGTTCACATTTCTATTGTCTTTTCTCTAGAGACATATTATCATCATTGTTGTTGTTGTTATCTGGATTAAATATGATGTCCTTTTCTTTTTTCGTTCCGAGTACTTTCTTGAGTTTGTTATAGATCTCTTTTTCTGATTATCGATATTCATGCTGTGAATGTGGGATGTCAAACGTATTGAGATCATTTGAACTTGTATAAGAGTAAACATCAAAGAAGAAAGAAAACTTTATTTGGTTTTCGATTCTTTTTTTTTCTGATGATGTTTAAGAAGAAGAAGAAGAAGAAAGTTTTTTTTTCTTCACTTATTCGATAAGAATGTCTCTTTTTGTCAAGATTTTTATTTCTTCAAGCGCAATAAACGTTTTTTTTTACTTCGTAAACGCACACGCGAGCTGTCAATTTTTTTTTGTTATTGTAACTGATGAAAAAATCGATAGATGAGAAGAATAAAAGAATCATTGTACGCATTTCATAATGTAAGAAGAAAAAAAGAAAAGAAACTGCGGAGAATTGTTTGTCCGTTGGATTTCTCTTAACTGTCAATGGAAATATTTAGTGTATTAATAATAAGGGGATAAGAATCATCAATGCGTATGATATGGCTTATGAAAGAAATTTGCATGAAAAAGAGCCAGAATAATCGTGTTCGATTACAAACGAGATTTTGTTTTTTTTATGTGATCCAATTTTACCTGCTAAAAGTATTGATTGTAGTGTTGGTGATAGTCGTCGTCGCTTGTTTATGATCGGTATTGGATACAGTTCGTCGTCTCAAAAGAATCTGTCCAAGACGTAAGAGTAATGGTGTAGTTCGAGATGAAGATTTCGAGGAAGAACGAATAGGAAGAGGTTTTTTGTCGGCTAGAGCCGAACTTCGTCGTCGATTATGATTCGATGAAACGCAAGAAATGCAAGTTGATGACATTCCTGCACGTTGTCGAAGTGTTTTCGTTGGATTTGCTAATGTTGTTATTGCTGTTGTTGTTGTTGTTGAAGAAGAAGATGTTGTTCTTGTCTGTTGATGGGTTTGATTCAATGGATTTGTTGTTGTCGTCGAACTTTTTCGACGTATGAAACCAGCCGGTGAATTCTGATCGACTGAAGGTATTCGAGAGGATTGTTTTCTTCCACCGCAACATCGAAATGGAAAAGAACGGGTTGTCGGTGAAGATGATTTGGCTGAGGACTTTGAAAGTGTGGTTGATAAGACTTTTTTCTCGTGTTCGATAAGAAACGGTCGAATCGATGTAGCTAAGAACTCCGACGATGATGACGATCGAGTGATCGAAATGACCGGCGGTGGGGGACTATTGGTGATACTCGTGATTGACTTCTATGTAAATGACGACGACGACAACGACAACGATGAAGAACCGAGAATCGGCATACACGCGAGAAACGTCGAGAGTAACGTTGCTTGTTGTTGACGAGCCACACGCGGGCGGGCGCGTTTCTCTCTCTCTCCCTCTCTCTCTCTCTGTCTCTCTTACTCTTAGTCGGTATTTCTACTATAGCTTGCTGCTACTGATGATGATGATGCGAGAAGGGGAGAGCAATGACGATGCTGCTCCTGGTGGCCGTGGCACCCAGCACAACAAAACACAGTAAAGCACGGGACAAGAAACAGAACGGACGAATACGACAACAGGAACGAAAGAACGACCGCCTTCTTTTCCTCTATATCCTTCTTTTCTCTCTTCTCATTCTCCTTCTTTTCCTTCTTCCCTGGTTGTTTTTTTTTCTTTTTTTTTCTGTAACATATGAATGAAGTAGCGGTGTTGGTAGCAAAGGAAGACGTGTGCGTGCATGTATGTATGTATAGCGGTGAAGACAAACGAACGAACATCGACGACATTTTTGCGTTCTCGCTTACATCTTACTACTGCAACAGTTCCTATCATTGGAGTTCTAACAGCAATAACCATTGAATCGACAAAGCAAAAGCAACAAGATATTAGTGTGATGTCGTCATCGTCTTAACCATAGCGAGTTAGATTTTCATACGAACGAACAAGACACAGGAAAAATCTTCTAGCTTCGCCTTTCCTCAAGGCCGTTGTTCTCTTCATAATACGACACATCGATATACACATCCACGCAAACGGGAGTGTCAATCAATGCTATAGAGAAATGTGTATGTGGCGAAAACAAGTCGCGCTCTTCTGCTCTTCATCCGTCAACACCAAGAGCAATAAGAAACATGATGAAATGAGAGGGAGAGAGAGAGAGATGGAAAGACAAAAAACCAGGGAGGGGAATTGAGACATGGATAAGATAAAACGAAAAGATGGCGCCGTCACCTGGATCTTCTCAACGAGAACATATTGTTCTTGTTTTCGTCGTTTCTAACAGAATATGACAATCACTTGATTAATATGTCACAAGCGATTAGTTATTTTCAAACAAATAATAATTTCGATCTGTGACTAACGTGTTTATTTATTTATTTCGATACATATCGACAGATATAATCATAGACAATTTAAACAACATCAGAAATAAATATATGTCTATATGTTTTATGTATATATATGATATATTTATATGTTTCTCTTTCGAACAAATGTTTTCTAAATCGATCAACTACGAACAGTATATGTTTTTGACAATTATACTTGGAGACATATGTTCTCTTATAAACAAAATCTTGCTCGAAGCATTTTTCGTGTAAAAAGTGAATGGCATTAGAATATAGAAAAAGAAAGCGATTTTCGTACTTATTTTATCGTCTTTTTTTCTCTTTATTTTCAAGAACATTAAGCGAAAACAAATGAAAACGAACGTATTACAATGTAATTTACCAGTTGCAATCAACTACTTTTTCTCTCACCGTCGTCGGTGAAATAATATTTTCTCTTCAAACATAACTAGGCGTATATTTGTGACCCGATCAACGAATGAAAAAAATATAAGTGGTTAAAAAAAATAATATCATGATTCTGTTTTTTTTATACAGTCGATTAACTTTTCTTTCTAGTCAGCCTACTAAACTAAAACTCAATTTATATCAAAAGAAGCAGAAGAAAAAAAATGAAAGTAAAACTCACTTACATTGGAAAGATTGATGTGATGAAATATTTCATCAATTAATAGAAAAATGAAACATTACAAAAATAAAAATCGACTACAGTCGACATGAATGATTTGCAGAGTTAATCTAATCTTTATATTTTTCATGTGATTCTAATAAAAAATTAATTCTATATCTTGCTTTTTTTTTCTCATTTAAAAGTGATATATCACGTTTATATAATCTCATGATAATAAATCCATTCGATTTTGATTAACAATTGTTAGTAGAACAAGACGGAGACGTTGAAATATCATTTCTTTCATTAGACAATACGAATTTCTAATAGAATTACATTTTTCTTGTCATCGAGATTGATTACAATAAGTTTGCTTATCGGAAAAAAAATGATTTCAGTATATTTTATTAATGTTTCTTGATGATTAGAATTGTTCTTATGTTTTTTCTGAGATAATATTTCTCGTAGAAGATAAATATATCTTTCTGTTCTAAACTGATAAGGTTTCGAAATGTAGCCAATAAACAAATATATGTATATCTAACTATTCTATTTAGTTTCTTTGTTGATAGAACTTTCATTTAATCATTTATAAGAAAAAAAATATTTAACTGAACAGTCTGTCATCCGTCTTTTTTTTCCTCGTTTTTTTTTTTATCAATATTGATGAATAATAGACTAGTATTAGAACTTTGTCAGGCAATGTCAAAATAAAACACAGAAAAAAAAACTTGATCTTCAGGAACAATTTTCATCGTTGGAAATAGAGGACAGATAAAAAAAAATCCACCCGCGGAAAACATTGCAAGAAAAGTTGACAACGAATTTTCTTACTTGACACGTTTACCAGTGACTGTAGGTCCAATCGAATGACGACGTTCAGCCAAAGGTAAAGCAAGAAAACGTCGATAAAAGTCCATGATCAATATATCAAAATAGGAGGACGTTTGATGAAAAATAAATGTATACCGAACGTTTTGCCTTGTAATTTTTCAATATCGGCATAGAGATAAAAGTATATACATGAACGACGGAAGGAAAATGGTAATGAGACACGAATGAGAGCACATAGACACCCGTTAAATGTAGTCACAGTAAGTTTTCCTTCAACTTTGTCATTTGCCTTTTTATCTCATATTCTTTCTCGTTTCTCTTTCTGTTTCTCTACTTTCATCTTCATCTCTAGTCTTTTTTTTTATTACTTTTCTTCTCTATTTTCTTTTAAACTATTTTTCTCTCTCTCTTGATTTCTCCTGAAAAACGTCAAGCGCATAACAACACACACACACCTGCTGTTATATATCATAAATATACAAAACAAAGAAGAAAGGAAAAAAAGCACAACAAGAGGAAAAAGAATTTCTCACCTTAGAATAGAATCCGTTTTGTTGATAATAGTCAAAACTGATGTCGCAATAGGAGTTCGTTGGGACGGATGTGACATCACATTTCCCCACGAATGTCGTCGTTCAGGATTAAATGAAGGAACAATAAGATAGTTTCGTCGGGATGATAATTTCGACGAAGATAAATCTTGATCGATATCCGTGTCTGATGACATGTCGTTCATGTTGGATTCGTCGAAGGGGAAAATGAGAGTAAAAACACGAAAAACAAGAAGAATATTCAGAGCAGTACTACGAGTATCTTTCGAAGAACAGTTGCATTTCTTTCCTTTTTTTTTTTTGTTGTTGTTGTTGTATAATATATGTGTCGTGAATATGAAATAGAACCGTCGTCTGAATCAATTGTAAAAGACTAGATTGCGAGAATAAGAAGAAAGAACAAAAGCCGAGTCCGTTTCGTTGAAAGGCGAGAAAATAGCCCAGTCGAGAGCGAAAGATATAGAAGAGAAAAAGAAGAATAGCCTGATGACGGCGTTAGTCGAGCGAACGGATGTTATTAATTTATATGGGCGAGGGACGGTGATATGTGTTCGTTTCCTCGCTCTTCTCTCTCTCTCTCTCATATGTATGCCTGGTAAATCGACGACAATATTACGTCAAAAGACAAACAAATGAAAGACATCTTCACTGAGATTTCATCGCACCTGTTGAAAGATGCTATTTAGACTATCAATTGCCGAAATACAAGAACTCATTTGTTGTATGATGAATATGTGTATCTGCTCGAAAAGAAGAAAAGAAAAAGAAAAAGACGAGAGAATAAAGAATCGATTTCCGCTCGCAATATGAAGCTGAATAATTGTGTTACTATCGGGCATCACCAATATAAATCGCTTGAATATCTTGTTCGACGTTCGTTGTCCTAAGAACTAAGACGTAATCGAATTTGCCTGCCGTTACTTCCTCATTCCATACAAATGCATATCCCCTATCAGTAAGACGTGTATCTATCTTACTGTTCCTTTTTTTTCTTGTTAGTTTCTCGGATTTATCTTGTCATTGACCTACTCGTTTTATCGTCATTCGTCTAGTAAAACAAGTGTGATCATTATGTGTTATCTATCACGATCGATATGCTTGATAAAAACAGGAGAGTACGAGACAAGGATAAAATATCGGTGTTATTTTTTCTTCTTAAATTTATAACGAATAAAATTGGTCTTGTTAAGAGAAAAAGAAAAAAAACGGATGTTGCTATGAGTTTAATTGATTGAAATCGAAAGAGAGAGAAAAAAAACTGTTTCAACATAAAAATGATGATAACTTCCGGCGTGCAGTCAGAAACAATTCATCATCATTTTCTTTTTTTCTTTTAAACGTTCGAATCTTATTAACTACTTCTATAATTCTATCTGTTCAAGCAAATTAACGTTTACGGCAATTTTTTATATTAATTGCCGAGCTAGTATCATGCATTTATGTGATAATACAAAAACGGATCTTTGCAAGAAAAGTTTATCAACTAATTAGGATATTTTTGGTTAAAATGTCGTCATTTCTTCATTTAGATATTACACACACACATATATATATATCTTTTGTTAAATAGATAAATGTTTGATTATTGCGAGGGAAAGAAAAATATTTACATTCAATAGAAATCTAGTTATTTAATCCGAAAAATAAATAAATACGATAAATCTTTACTAAATACCTTCGTGTTTGAAATGCAGCACTAGGAAAACGTCGTCGACGAGCAGCTGCAGTCATTGATTTCATAACTCAAGATAAAACCATTGACTATATCAACATAGTCTTGAATGAATCGTTGTTGTGTTCGTCAGTTAAAACTTCAGATTAACCGAAGGTAATGAGAGTAATATTATTCTTCTCTTCTTTGAGTTCGCTAACTCAGTTTTTCTTTTCTTTTTTTTCTCTCTCCTTCTCCTTCGCCCTATTTTTACTTCATCAGGAGAGCATAAGTTTCACTAAACATATAGAATAACATCTACAAATGGGTTTCATAGAGCGTTCATCTGGAGTTCTAAATTGGTAACGCCACTAGTTACTCGTTCTTTCTTTTTCTTCGGTTTTTTTTATCATTTACTGAGCACCTATTTCTTTCTCTTTCTTTCTTTTTTTTGTGTTGAGAAAAAAACAAGGAATACTCACTAGGATCTCATTATGCATTATAAATGTAGTTGCATAGGATAAAAATGTTCATGAATCGTTTGTTAGCAAGAGAAGAATACTCGTCCGAGATGAACTCAAAATGAAAGAAAGAAAATGTAATTTCTTCGATTTTTCTCTAGCTTTTTTATACTAGATCCCTTGTTAAACAATGTATTCATCATTATATTTGGATTCTTCCGCAAGAACAATAATAAATACAATAGAAATATATTCATGATAAAAAAAATTGAATAAATTTCTAGAGCTTAATTTCCTCCTCGGGTGGAGATTTTCTTTCTTTTTCTTTTCAATATTTACTCAGACTTATTCTTTCCTAATGCAATCGATTAGTCGATATTCACCTTTGAACAAAATTATTTCGTCTGCAAATTAATACCAAAAGAAGAAAACAAAAACGAGAATATCGCAATTTGTTCCCTTTTTCCCCACGCATGTTAATTAAACAGTGAGAGAAATTATTGACAAGATAATATAATCATCTTAAATCTAACGAATAGAGAATTATGTTCAAGTTTTCGGGAAGATTATCACAAAGAATATTTTTGTCTCCATTAATATGAATCAAAAAAGAGCAAAAAAAGAATATAATTATATGTTGTCTAGCATGATATTATTATAGTACTTGAAAATAGAAACTAAGTTGAAGTATTTAAAAGAATTGTGTACATTTAAACCATTTGTAATGAAACTAATTAAACTCAAGAAAGAGACCTCATTTAATTCATAATCGATAGAAACAAAAAGTTAGTTTTGTTTTTTTATTTTCTTTCGTATAAGAATGATGAATGTCAATGAAACATTTATCAACTATCGGCGTAGATATTCCAAGAGTGGCAAATTGAAAGTTAAGAACAATTGAAAGAAGTTTGTAATTAGAAATATATATATTTCTTTCCCTTCTTGTTGAGCATTCCTTTCGAATTGTATTTTATTCGAGTTCTATAATTAATAATTCATACAAAACTTGAAATATCAAACGGAAGTCATTATTTGAAAATTTGCACATAAAATCACTGTGATATTCTTTTGTTCGTTTCCGATAGAGAAAGATATATATCTATGTGTCCAAAGAAAGAAATCATTTGAATACTTTAAATGTCGATCAATAATTGATGACGAAAAAAGAAAGAAAGAATTATTATATTTGGTAAATCCAAAGAATTGTCTGTGAAAACAAAATAATAAATGAATCTATTCATATAATAACAATCGAAATCTTCTGTTCACAATTGTTTTCAAGGCTTATCATCTGCGACTAATCTTTTTTGTTGTGAAGAAGGAAAATATTTTTAGTGAATTGAAATTATTTGTATGTGTGTGTTTTTTTAGCGAAGAGAAGAGAAATAGAAACTAAATGAATAACTAAACGACACTAATGGGAATGAGAAGTTTTCTGCCAATTAAAGAATAGTAGTAATCAACTGATATTTTCTTCGAATTAATAGGCAAAAAAATTAGACGTAAACTTGTTCTTTAATATAAAACTTAATAAAAGACCGAAAGATGTCTATATAAGCAAAAGCATTTTACCGTGTTGTATGCCGACAATAATGATGTGATCGAAGACCATTAACAGTTAAATATGTCATTGTCGGATGAAGGAATGTACCGGGTTGAATTGTCGACGATGGCAAAGTTGTTGTACTAGTCGATGTTGACACATGTTGACTTGTTGTCGTACGACTAAATTTGGCTAGAGATGGTGAACATGAGCCGAGATAGGAACGATTTAATACATCAGCCGGTGGACGAGGTTCTTGTCGAGGTAGACAAAGATCTCGAAGAGCAGCACGTGGCGAAGAATTCGGCGAAATAGGTATGCAACTAGCTGAAGCAATTGGAAGTATAAAACGTCGAGACGACCTTAATGTTGGTCGCTGAGGTGATAATAGAATTGGACTTAGGATTGAAGGTGATGAAATGTCATTCCATCGTGTATTTCCACTAGGTGTTGTACATGACGAAGAAAAACTTGAACCGTTCGTATCTCGTCGACGACGAGCGCCAATCATTACTTTAAGTATGTGCTCGATTTAATGTTGATAGTCTTTTGAAATCAATTGTCTACATCTGAAGAGAACCATTCGATTGAAGAATACAAGAGTATTATTTTAGTTGTTTTTGTCATGAAAAACATCTTTTCAAACTGAGAATTTTGTTCTTGTGTATCTCAGCCGATGTCATCGCGTCATTGTCAATCTAAGAAAAAGAAATAGATATACATACATGCATGTTTAGAGATCTAGTGCCAACTGAATTAGCACAAATTTACCTTTTGTTTCCTGTTCTTCTTTCTCTATGTGCTCTCTCGTTCTATTTTCTTTCTTTTTTTTTTCTCTCTCTCTCCTTCCATCTTGATTTTTTACAGCCATGACGATTCCGTTTAGTTGCTTTCTGCTTGCTAACATTCGCTCTTTCGCTCGGTTTACGTTCATCAGCGAGCACAGTACGAGAAAAAGATATGGCGTCTACTAATGATGAGAAGGGGGAAATATGAAAGGAAAAGAAAGAATTGTGAGTCGTGTTCTTCTTTAGTTTACTAGCTGCTCTCTTAGAATCGTTACAATTACAGATTTCTTATTGTATTTTGCTCTTTTTCCTAACAAACTAAAAACATGGATTTATGCGTTCTTTTTTTAATGCAGGACTTCGTTCTGTTGTAATCTCGAATGATACAAATGATGTATCCACTAACGCAAATCAACTTATGTCAAAACAACATGTCCCAAGGGTTTTACACCTTGATTGTCTTTGTCATTTGTATCTTTATATTCTCACTAATATTAATGTTTACATATGAATACGAAAATGATGAACAAGAAAATCTATTGAATATAGCATAGACACAAACATATGTAGATATATATGTGTGTGTGTGTGATTTGTATCTTACTTCGAAAAACAGAAAAATGAAGCTGATGCTGTGCTGATGATGTTTAGGAAAAAGAAGAAGAAGAAGAAGACGAGAAGAGGAAAAAACGACTGGTCTGTTGTGATGCTTTCTATAGATAATGCGCGTCACACTAACTACTAGCTGTATCACAACAACGACAAAGACGACTAAGATCATTCATATTAATAAAAAAAGACAAAGCATGCCGATCGTCATCATATTCAGAATAAAAACATTCACTTAAATAGGAGAAAAAGAAGAGGCCAAGTAAGTTGTAAAAACGAAGACAAGTAGTGGGTTAATCTAATTGTATCGATTGGAAGAACTTTTTTTAAAAATAGATATTTAATTAGCTTTAGATCGACGTAAAATCTATTAAATAGTTCTAAGAACAGCTTAGATGTTTTTCGTATGTTCTTGTCAAGCTCAGAACAAAAGAACAAGATTTGTTGATGCTTTTTTCCTATGGGTCTTGTTTAAATTAGTTTATTGGAAAAGATAGAACTCACTATTCAGTAAGCATACTACTGTCAATCGAGGACAGAAGCCGGATGAAGAGGCGTTAACGCAGTGATCTGGAAAATTTGATGAGATGCTTTCAATTGCTTCTTTTCTTTTTTTTCCCTTCTTGCTCTTCTATTGCATATTCATATAGTTTTACATTCATATTCGATGAGAAAAAAAGCAAATCTACGAATTTGTTTTGTTTTTTCATTCTTGATCATCTCAAACCAAATACTGCAAATACAATGCAGCAAGAAGAAGCAAAAAAAAGCGCAGTAGACTAAGACAATTGAAAATAAAAGGAAAACTTGATCTTGCTATTTGTTTTCTAAACTAGATCTTTTGTTTACCTCGAAAAAGATGTTTTTTGAGATGATAACAGGATATCCGTTCGTTCGTTCGAACAATAACACCAACTAGACAAATACTCTTCGACAGACGTGAAATATTTATTTGTGAGCATGTGTAAATCAATAATCAAAGGCTACAGTCACGCAATAAACATTCCTTATCTTGAAAATCTATTTTTTGCACTTCCCTTCATGTCTAATCATTCAAAACTGGAGAAAAAAAAACTATTCTCATTTGGACACAGATATTTCATCGATAGTCGTTGCATGATGATCGTTTTTTTTTGGGTTAAAGGAAATTTATATTTAGCCGACCGACTGGACATGTAATCGAACACATGCGTATTGTCTGTCGAGTAATTCGATTCGTTTTTTGTTATATTTTTAGAATCATATTGTTGGATTCAATTAGAGAATGTTTTGTGTGAAAAAATAAAATGAAGAAAATTTTCTTGAATACAACTGATTGATCGATAGAATATCTATAGAAATTGTCAACTAATGATTAGAAGGCGCTTGTTTTTCTTTAGTATTTAATCAGATATTTGATTAAAAATGATCAATCATGTCGACAGAACGTGTCCTAGAGTAGACAAACAAATTCATCGAATATAAACGATAAGAAAAAACGCAGTGTTTCTTTCTTTTGTCGAGTTCGACCTCGATTTAGTCTGATAAAAAATCGATCATGTGTTGTTGCTGTTATTAGTTTGTTTTTTTTATTTCGTTTTTTTTAAAGCAGAAAAAAAGATTTTTGTTTTGCTGTCTGTCATTTCAATTAAAGAGAAACAGCTGGAACACATTGACGTGGGCAACCACCGCAACATTTTTGAGAACCTGGACAATTGCTATCGTCTGTGCATCGGGCAATACAAATGCCGATACCAGAATTTGGTGGCGGGCATGAGCCTGGTTTTTCTGATACATCGACAACTGTTTTGATTTCTCGTTTTTCAATATTAGGACAGCATACAGCATAGGCATCAACAGGAGAGATAACGCAATGATGACTTGATGGGCAATCTTGACGATTGGGACCACGACCACAGAAATAACCAGCCAATGGAGCTTTGCCATTACCACATACATCACTTTTGATTGCTAAGGCATCAATAAATAAAACACTGATTGCGATGATAGCAAAAAAGATAATAAAGAATTTAGAAGAGATCATTTTGTTTTGGAGAGAAATTGTGCTTGTGAGAAAAGGAATGAATACATTTTTCAATCAGGTATTATTTATAATAGGTCGTGTAGTGACATATGTAAATATTCACATAATACATTTCAGTTAGATTACTCTCAAGATATTTGTTGATCAAGGTAAGATACTGGTTATCTACGATGAGATGTTTATAAAGGGAATCTAAATAGCACAATATACAGATATGCTTTATCAGTATTTATCTATCATCAAGAGAAAACAAATCTCTATTGATTCATAATTAATCCAAAACAGTCGTAGATCAAACATAAATAGTGAAAATATTTTCTCCTATCGACACTATTTGGGTAAAAATACAATATAGTCATTTTATTTTGTTATCTTATAGAAATAAAAACAAAATTTTTAATTATATTTGGATTTAGGTTTCCTATATCAGCCAACGCACAGGAGCAACACATTTACGAGGACAATTACCACAACATTTAAGATTTCCTTTGCAATCATTGTCAGTCGTGCATTCAGCTATGCAAATACCAATTGTACCTTCTGAAACTTTTGGGCATGTACCCGGTTTTGTTGTTGTTCTTGTTGGCCGCTGTGTTGTTCTCGGAGGTTTTGTTATAGTTACAATATTTGGACAACAGACAGCATAAGCATCAACAGGAGAGATAACACAATGGTGACTTGATGGACAATCTTGACGATTGGGACCACGACCACAAAAATATCCATCCAATGGTTTTTTTTCATCGGGACATGGACTTGTTTTGCATTGACATGTTGGACATCCTTTATCATCGAGTACATTGCCATAGTAACAGTATATTGCACATACTGGACCACATTTATCAACTGCAACTGATGCAGAAAGAACCGACACTGCGCAAACACACAAGAAAATAATTACATAACGAAGCATAATTTCGTTTAAACGGTATTGATTACTCTTACAAAAATAAAGATCGATATTTATACTGCACAAAACGACAGGATTATAATTATGCATTATTAAGTATGATTCTAGAACCCCGTAGTTTTTTTTGAAGACGCAAAAAAATGCTTTCGTCATAAAGTATTCATACATACGAAATAATATCAGCTAATGACGAGTAAAAATCATGCACGAATAATCATTTTTATCCTTATGTGAGTCAATTGTCATATGGTTAACCCTATCGCAGCTAATATATTTCCTATAGAACGAAAAATAAATAATACGTAAAATAGTTTTTGGACTGTTCGATCCTCTCTTAATGTTCACGAACTATCTGTTTTTATCAGGAAAGAGACATGGAAATCATCCAAGATAATTAATAAATTCCTTTTTTAAGCCTCTGCGGTAAATGTGGTACTGGTGTATTTGCTGATTATATTTCTGAGAAAAAAAATGTTCTAGATTTTCCACAGTCATGAAATGTCAATCAATAGAAGAGAAGTAAGCTTATTTTGACTGACAGATGAATGCGTGCTCTTGAGTAAGATTATTTTTTTACTTAATCAATAGAATTTCATTTCGACAAAAGTACAAACTCGATAATTTCACCTTGAGATACATTCAAAGATATTCTTACAACATATGTTTTACCCCCAATACTCGTTAATTTTATCTATATACATCTAATCCTTGAATGATCATAACATAATAAGAAAAAGAAAAGATTGATATCAACTATATATACAAAGACAAGAAAATAGTTGTCTGAAATTTAATCATATATCTAAAAGCTGATCAGACAGGAATGCATATTTGATTTCGAGGTCGAATACTACACAACTACGTATAACTATGCCATAATTCTGGACAACACGAACCGATACTCTTCTTTTTCTTCTTCTTATCAAACTAATCAGTGAATACATTATATGCGTGCCTATCACTATCGACTTATTTCCATATAATTTTCTTCTCACTATTCACATTCATACGTGCTCGAATCAATCGTTTGTTTTTTTTGTGTAAATTTATTGCTTAATCAGAACTTTCCATAGACCCACAACCTTTCTTTCTAATATTAAATGGAACAAGTAAACAGATGAATCCCAATGAAAGTGAAAAAAAAGAGAAAGAGGAAAGCAGAGCAAAAAAATGAAGAAGAACAACAACATCTAAGACAGATTCTGTACATGTAGGAAAAAGACAAGCATACATGTAGACGAAAAAAAAAATACTGCTCCAATAAATGAGAAAGAGTAAGAAAACGACAGATAAAATACGACAAAAGAAAAAACAAAACAACCGGTGATCAGCAAGTACAAAGTATATCTCTCGTTTGTTTTCAAGCGAATTACATTCGTTTTCTTCTTTCTACTTTTTTTTTGTGTTACCCAATTCTGTGTACAATAACAGAATCTACTAGACATACAAACGACGGAAAAACAGTAAGAAAAGACCAGGAATAAGTTGTACATACACACAACATAGAAGTTTTTTTTTTTTTTAATAATTTTTGTTTTGTCTGTAATTTGTTATTATGCGAAAATATTGACCTTAAACTCGTTTCGGTCCATATTCGATCGCAGCATCGTCCCATTCTAATTGATGGCCGTGCTTCTTGGCATGAATTTGATCATTAGTATAATCTTCATCATCATCTTCGGAAGAACATTGATTGCAATGATGATGATGATGATGTGTATTATTTTCATATTCATCATCGTCATCCGAACTCGAACCGTGATATTCATTGATTACATTTTGAATATCTACTGATTGGACAGGTTTCTAAAAACAAAACAACACACATTCGATAGACAGATAATGCACATGAAAGAAAGAATAGTCTAAACAAACTTTTGTTTCATCTAATGGATTGACGGTTATATTCAAGCCAATATCATCTTCCCATTCCATTTGTGAATGTATATCATCACCATTGTTTGCTGATGAATTAAGTTGTCGATTATTTGAACGTACACGAACAATCAAATAGAGTACTAAGACACTAATAAGTCCAACACAAGTAAAAACGACAACAGCAATTGGCCAGTCTAGATAAGAAGAAAAACGACAAAACATGATTAAAAATCGCATAGCTTGATTTATTTTGATATTTAGATAATCTTGAACCTTTTTCCAATTAACTTAAGCTCATCTGTCCTGTCGTAATAACTTTTCTTTTTTTTTTTGATTGCTTGTGTAATCGGTTAACATTCGAGTTTTTTCTTCATCTTATCACTTGTTGTTGTTACAACAAGCATAACGAGTGCTCCTGTTTATTACATCGACAAAAGTAAATTGAGCAATCAGATAATAAACATGATGAAAAAGAAAGAGCGACGTGCTTATGTATTCAATATAAAGCAAAAGTTCATCACCTGGTGATGCTCTTTACGACTGTCGATGACAAACAGGACAAGAACGCTAATTGATTGTATATGCACAACTGGGAAATAGTTCCGTATCGGTATATGCATAGGAATATTTAGATAGATATATTGCCACATATACAACAAATTGACCATCAAGGATAGGATATTGCAATGTGTGAGACATCTGTCGTTTTACTTTCGTTCGATGTCAAGGTCAAGAATACTATTGACCGATCGATTAGTAAGAAAAAGTGAACGGGAAATTCAACAAAAAAGGAGAAATCATTCAATTGAGAACTTACTCAACGTTGGTAGTAGAAGCATATTAATAGAAATTCGTTGTATAATATAAAATTGTTACGACCAAACAAAAAAAAAAGACGCGTTGCTGTACTATAGCTATCACCCTATGAATCGCTGTCGTCGATAATGATAATGACAGCAGTTGAAAGCTTGCTTGCTTTAGTAGGACAGCGACAGAGAGAGAGAAAGAAGAGTTTTGACGACAACGAAGAGGAGAAGATGGAGAAAAGAGAAGAGGAAAAAAATGCCGGCCAACGCGATGAGATGTATGTGCGAGGGCGAACACACGCATATACGCCCAGTCAGACAGCAGATAATTTACAATGGAGTTACATTCATTTCTTGCTTTCTTTTTTTTCCTCTTCTCCTTCCAACCCAAGTATTAAGTACAAACGAATAGGAAAAAAAACGACAGCAGGGAAAAAACTTTTCCTTCTTCTTCTTCTTCTTGCTCGTAGTTTTTTTTTCTCTCTCTCTTCGATGAAGAACAATCTAGAGATGATTCATCTGATACTCTCATCGTTCTTGATTCGATGTCTAGTCAATTTTTTGCCTGCTTCAACTACGAGCAGCCGAATCTGTTTGCGTTCAATCAGTCATATATCTTGTCTCGTTCTTTTTTGTTCGTTGTCTTATTCAATACATGACAACAAAAAACATGGAGATCATCAATCGACACCGTCTGATGACAAATAACGATGAATCGTATTTCTATTAGTAATTGAAAAAAAAACGAGAAATCAAGAAGAAAGAAAAGTATTCTATCCATTTTCTTTTACTGTTTTTCGCCTTTGTTTATCTATGTCTCATATTTGTCTGTTTGACGAGAAGTTATGCGTCCTTCAGTGTCAACCATTGTGAAATAAACATAAACATAGTCGATACGATTTGTTTCTATTTGAAGAAAAAAAAGTAGTGCGTAGTTAGAAAGAAAGAGAATTAACGGCAATAGATTCATCACTTTTCTCGACAATTTTTTCGTCTTCCAGTTACAAACAAATAACAACATTATCAGACAAACTTCAAGCACACAGAGATAGATATTTATCGATATCAAACATTTTCATGCTCTCGAAAAAAAAAACTGACATGTTGACGACTCTATGCATATCATATAGCTATAATTCATTTGTCTTCGGAAATAGATATACGGAAAAACATTGGTCTTATCTCGACATTTTGATGTTTTCTTTCTTCACAGATCATTTTACCTGATACATTTCGTTTAACTTGAACTTTTCCTTCTTCTATATCATATGTATTATCTCTAATTTGATCATTGTCAACATAGAATCGATCGGAAAGAACAGCAGCTGCAGGAATAGCTTCTGGCATTTGTTTTTCAATATGGATCTAATCGAAATAACAGTTATCGATGATGAAAGAAAGAAACGTGTTTCATTTGTCTTACTCGAACACGAAGTTCATTTGTTGTAACTTGTTCGGTTGCACCTGTACATACAAGAAGAAACTCTCGATCGACATATGTAACCGGTGATGAAGAAATATATGCGATCTGTCGAAGGATATGTTGATAGGAATCAATCGAATCAACGCCAGATAAATATGCGCCAGCGTCACTGAGATCTTTTTCTTGAATGAGATTATCCGGTAAAATTAATTGTTCACTCATTGATAACAATGGTTTAGCTGTTATGCTACAATCTTGAATATCAACTAAAAACAAATATGTTTGTTTTGTTCGGCGAGAGAAAAGAAATTTTACGTTGATTATTTTCCATTGAACTTGTGTAGATTGAAAGATTTCGAAAGAGATAAATGCCTGAATTGATAACAACTTCAGGAACTAAATAACTTGTATCAGCTTTGAGTTCGATTTGAACGGGTATGTTCGGTTGATTGATTTCGATAATTCGTTTAAATACAGGCAAATCATGTGTATTCGGTTCGCCTAAACATCGTAATGTGGTCTGAATTGAAACCGTTCGTTCACCATAGGGACCAATTGGTTCGAATTGATTTCGATAGACAATATGTTTGAGTAATTGCTCATACGATTCACGATTATCTGTACGTAAAATCCAGACTGATCGATTCGAATTACTTGTAAATTCCTAATGAACCAAACAAGAAAATTTATTAAATCAATTAATCAGAATTAGTTTCGATTGATTTACCATTCCGGTTTGCTTCTCAATACCAGACATGTCTAAATATTGTTTACAATCTCGAATACAATCTGATGTTCGTTGTATTTCTTCTTTTTGTTCGATGATTAAGTCAGATAGTTCACCGTGAAAATGTTGAACCATACGAGATGCTCGTGCTGAAGAAATAAAAATGAACTTTTATTTAATAGAAAAATTCGAATTCGAGTCTTACCGTGCCAACATGCACCTAATGTAAAAACGGTATTTTCAGTTCCGAGAGTGTTTTTCAATGAATAATCGTTAATAATTCGGAAATTATTATGCTCATTTGGAACAAATAATTGATCATCGATATATAAATCAATCTTCAATGGAGAAAATTTTCGTATTTGTCTTTTAGTTTTTTGTTTTGGTTTTTACTTTATTTGGATATTGAACAATAAATTCATATGAATGCCATTGATTATCATTGATTTGATCGATTTTCCACATCCATTCCGATGCATATTTTGTTCGATCATTAACTGCCGATGAAGATTTACGAAGAAGTAATTTTAAATAACCATTGTGAATAAACAATGCTGTATGATGACGATTTTTCACTTTACAAAAGAAAAAAAAAGTGATCAAAATTCCTATTCATTCGATCGATCTTACATTTTTCATCAGTTTTGCAGAAAATATGTTCTTTTTCTTGTGCATTACTGTTCTCATCATGGAAATGTTTCATTATCATTCGAATACGAAATTCATTATTGAATTGTCCCGAAAAATCCTTATGATCGACAACAATAGCTTGATTTAAGCCATTGAAGCTCACAATTTTCTCTGCATTCAATCCATTTGAATTTCCATCTTTCGATAATAAATGATACTGTCGATTCATAGTTGCTAAACAAACAAACAAACGAATAAAACATTTTTCGATTTCGATCTCTCAACATACAGCATTGTTCGAGATTACAACCACTATCTAAACCGTTGCTTTTCAATTCAACTAAACCAACAATATCATTAACATGACATGTTTCATCACATGTATCCACTTGAATTGTATCGAAAAGATGAATTTTATCCGCTTGAACTCGAAGTTTTTCCGATGCATTATCTTGAAATAAAGCAATTTCGTTTTCTTAAAGGTCAAACAACTTGCGATTTCTTACCAAGAATGATCGGTTTACATTGAGAAAGGATTCTGAATGTAACACGAGCTGGTTGACTAACGACTCTTGTTGTTTCATTCGATGCGAAGCAATCAATCGCAATAACATCGAAATCGTATTGTTTGTTATTCAATACTCCTGTCATTGAAATCAAACCATTCGAATCAATAGCAAATGGTACATTCGGTGTGGTAATTTCGTAGCCACAGACGCCATGATCTTGATTAGCACAATCATCATCAGTAGCTTCGATCTAAACGAAATATTTTTTTTCTTCTGTTTAGTTTCTCATTGAGAATCAATCACTTACACGACAGGAGATATCGTCACAGGTTTGGCCTTGATGCAATTTAAAAAGATAATGATTATGAGTAAAGACAGGTGCATACTCATTAATATCATCGACATTAATGACCAACGAAGATCTAAACAAAAAATTTGAATGATTTATTTTTCGTTCGATGTTTTGATCATTTGATTAAATAATCAGACGATTTCCCTTGAGATAAGTGAATCAAAATTATGCAGGCAGAAAAAAAAACAAAAAATTTGTTTCTCTACTACCCTCGACCACGTACCTTTCTGAATATCGACGATTTTCATTTGATGCACAATCATAAGCACGTATAAACAAACGATAAATTTGTTTTATTTCGCAATCAAGTGTATTTTGATCGGATTTTAATTTAAGAACTGCTTCATTATTAACTAATTCAACTGTAAATGGAATGTCGGCTGTGATTGCACTGAGTAAATCCTCGTGCTTATATAACGATAATTCGTAACCGCAAATTTTACCTGTAAAAATAACAACAAAATTGACTATGTGATTGCAAATGAAAGAAAGGCAAGCGAATAATCTACCGTTTAAAGTATTCGGTGAATCGGCATCCGTTGCGTATAAACGTGGCTGAACTTGTACAATACGTTCATTTTCTTTAATATGACCATTGTAAATATTTGCTGATAGAATGGGATTAAAAAAGTTCGTTTTTGTCCTTGGATATTTCGTTTCTGTTGACACTTGCTGCGCGTTTGTCAAGGCTATTATCATAAAATGTATCTGATAGATATGTTTTAACCTTGAAATCTTACCTGTTAGAAGCCACAGATATGCCAATAGAATCATTTTTTGTGTCATCAATCTTCAAAGTAAAAAGTAGCAACTGAATTCAGAAAGAATCATCAGCATTAGTAATATATTTTCAAACAAAATAAAATAGAGAGAGAGAGAGAAAAAAGAAAAAAAAGTAACACAGCGGTGATGATGTGTATGAGTAGTAGTCGTACCACTGTGTCTACTTTTCTTGTCGATGTAAAAAAAACGAAGGAGAACAGAGAGAGTAAGAGAAAAGCAAAACGCAAGCTCGAGCGTTTTTTTTCTTCTCATAGCTCATTCCGTACGTTTGTCGTCTATCGTCTTTTTCTTCTTCCTGTTCTCCGATAATTTTTTTGAATTCTCTTCTAGCATGCATCGCATCATAAGCTTTCTTTCTTTTTTTTTTTGTTCGGCATTTTTCCCACCGATCGACTTTTTTTTTCTTCGCTTCTCGTTTCTCTGTGCCACATTTTGTCTGCCAAACCGAACACAAGAAAAGTGAGTGAGATAGAACACAAAAAACATTATATACACATTGTCAACAATAATAAAGTCTTTTTTGCCTATGGCGTTATTGATATAAATAACAAAACCTATTCAGACATTGGCAATCGTTATATTTTTTTTCTCGTCTTGTTTCGCTCCTTGCCTTTTATTATATTTTTTATATACAAAAAAAAACTCAATTAAAACATAATAACTAAAAAATAGGCTACATATTCTAAATAAAAGAAACAAAAAATGTGCATCAATCAAACGAGCCAGTTACACATGTCACTAGGTTTCCTTGAGATGTATATGGTGTTTTAGTTAATTCAAAATATTCTTTGGAATTCGACGATGAACATGGTTCTTCATCTTCATCATCATTAGATATTGTATCTGTTTGAAGATTGCTTTGTCCGAGAAGATCTTTCGGTAGTAGAAACGTTTGTCCTTCACATGTTTTGCCGATGAAATATGTTGTATTCGTTTTTAAATTTTCTCGATATGTTGATTCTAATGACACGATACAGGATTTGCCTTGGCAAGTACCGTTGTCATGTGGCGGCGAACAATTTCGATTTCGTCGTTTAACTACTTTGATTTTATTTCTAATTTTACGCTTAATTTCACCGCGCGTCGAAGAGGAGGAGGACGATGATGATGATGATGATGACTGTCGTCGTCGTGGCGATGGCGGTCGTTGTGAAAACGTTTTTTTAATTGTTTCGAAACGTTGATTGAGATCCGAAGAAAATGCAATTGCATTATCGTACGTTTTACTTCGATTTTCAAGCTAAAAGAAGAAAAAAAATTCAATTAATGCGTATCTGGACATCTGCGTTCTAATCAAGATTTTCATTATGATAATAACAAAAAAAAGGAATGTCTGGCAAACGATCGAACTGAAAACATACCTGAAGTAGATTTTGTTGAGTTTTGAGGAATGTATTTATTTGTGAAATTAATAATTCGCAATTTTCACGTTGTTCGAGAACGTAATCAATTCGTTTGATTAACGGCATTGTGTTATTAAATAAACGTTTATTAATCCAATATTCGTAGATTTGCTTCGAAAGATTGTCGTTATATTGATGAGGAGATTCTTTTGCTAAATGTGTTGACGAGATATATGTTGAGAATGTCTTTTGACAGTCGTTTATCCATTGAGTCGATTTGAATTCATTTCGACGATAGACTGTGAGCGGTATCGATGTTGTTAATGATGAAGTCGATGATGATGATTCATCGTCATTAACTTCCAAATGATTCGGTTCGTTTTCTTCTTCGGAACGTTTTCGAGCTTCGTTCGAATGTTTCAAACAATAGGCATTGAATTGCGATCGAGAATGAGTCGAAATTTTCGATGAAATCTGTTGAATATCGAGAAAATATCCCGCTGTCAAACCACACGTGACCTTGATAGAGAAAATGAATTCGATATGTTAATTTGCAAAGGTTTCTATTGATTGAAAACATACATGAAATGGCGTTCGACAATTCTTATGTGCACATTGTACACACGCACCTTCACTTGTTGAACAAATAACACAGCGAAGCGACCAACGTTGATGTGGAATTTGATCCAAATGTAAAACAGGTTCCTAAATAAGAAAAACGTGTGTTCGTTTTTTTCTTCTGTTGCAAATTTCTTCGTCATGAAAATGTCAACCATATTTGTATAATCAACAAACTTCAATTCCGGTAACCAAAGTGCACATGTCAAATGACACCAAATCGTTCCACTCGCTGTACATTTCATTGGACCGCCGAGTCTACAAGGTCGATGGCTTTCTTTTGATTTGTATTCACAACAAAATCTTTTACTTCGGACAAAGTATGCAACTCGGTCGTCGAAGAATTGAACACGGCCGACAAAGCCATGTACCACCAGGTACCGAAGGAATGCCGTAGCAATTTTGATGCACACAACAGTTACATCGTTCACAAAAGACCATTTCATTGTCGTCGTCGGCATCGGGTAGTAGACATATATCACAGACAATATCATCATCTTCGCATGATTTTTGCTTTAGATATGAACGAATTTTTTCCGCAGTCGAAAATTCGAGAATTATTATCGCATTTTCAAATGCTTCTTCGGTTACTAATGGTTTATCTAAACGACAATTCAAAAAATAAACTAGCAAATAATCGATTCGAAGAAATTTGTATTACTTTTGCTTTTATTTTCTTTGTTTAATTGAGAGAGAAATTTCATATCGTCATCATCCAAATCGTAATCCAATTCAGGCATAACAGCTTTCATAATCAATTGAGTTACATCTCTGAGAATTCAAAATGAACATACATTGATCGAGAAAACACTTTCAATTACTTTGGTTGGCCAATTTGATCCTGTCGTTTCGATTTCGATGGTTGAATGAATTCTCGACATGCTGGCACAGTATCTCTCGTTGTATTCGATAAACATGCCGAAATTGGTATTGATAATTTGTACCATTCCGGTTCTCGGTCCGTAACTGTCCAAAACGATGATTTCGAATTAATCGTTGATGTCGTTGTGAGCAAAAGTTTTTCATTTGATTGACTAATCAATGGGTCTGAGATTGATGCTTTGATTGGACTATTTTCATGGAAAATAGTCGTTGCTAATGAACTACTTCGCATCGGAGGTTGAACATTCTTAAATAATAAGAAAAAAAAGAAAATACACAATTATGTTTTCAAAAGATTTATTCGTACGCGTCGATGCCGTTGTGATCGACGTTTAATCGTCGAACTTTTGATTTTTTTTCGAGTATTAGCAACTAATGATGTTGCTGGGCTGGTTAGTATTGTTGTTGATGAGGATGATTCCGACGATGATGAATCGATATTGGTATCTGTCATCGGAATGGCTCGTGTGCGTTTTTGTTTCAGTATCACCGATTTTGCAAATTAATAAAAAAACATTTAAAAATTGATTAAAATTGAATTCATTAAAAATATCTAGAAAATAGATATCACCCGTTTATTGATTCGATCAAGTTTAATATAAAAAAAAATAAAACGAAAACAATTTTATTATTATTATTATTATCTTTTAAAAATCAAAATCAAGATAATCATTATCAAAATAATTAATTCGAACTAGACCATCTTCAGCACCACTTGCATAACTTGAAAACATATCAGATGAAATGTTTAATTAAAAAACAGAAATAGACTTTGACATACCTTTTGCCATCGGGATGAAAAGCAAGAGTATTAATTGGACCGAAATGACCTTTAACCTGTGAAAATTCTTCTTCGAAAATCAAATGGAAAAATCGAGCTTCGAATTTTCCTGTTTGAACTGCAGTTTGCGTAACCTTAAATCACATTTTCATGCAATTTTTTTTTCAATGAACTTCGTTTCTATCTCACTTCAATAGCTTCTTGACCACCACCGAGTACAACATGTTCTTTGATTGGTGAAATTGCTGCTGAATTAACAGGACGTTCGGTTGTGTACGTTTTCAAATGATCTAATGTTTCGATATCAAAAAGTTTAGCTGTAGTATCTTTTGATGATGATATCAGAAGTGTTAAATCTATGTTTGCTTGTAAATCCATAATTTGTCCATTATGTGGTTTGACTTTTCGCATTTCTTTTTGCATCTTAAAAATTTATTTTAATTAATAATCAAAATCAATGAGAGAAATACTACTTTGACATCCCATTGAACTAAATCACCACTTTCATGTCCTGTTATAACATATTCATCTAAAGTTCCCCATAATGCACTTGTCACTTTTCGGTATCCTAATTGTGAAATATTGATTCGAGCTGATGGACCTTCGGATGCTGAAAAAAAAACAAAAATAGATAATTTCAAAGAATATTTCATTAAACCTCAAATTCATCTTACGTCGCGATCGAATATCAGTTAAATATAATTCACAAGGTTTACCCATTACGTCATCGTTGGTATATAAAATCATATTACCATCGTAACTGAACGCACAGGATCGACATGGCGCTTCGAGTGAATAGATATTTTTCGGTTGTCCCAGTTGAACATCCCAAACTCGAACGGAACTATCAGCTGACGCAGATACAAATGATGTTGTATCCCAATTGATATCAATTGACCAAACGGTACCATTGTGTCCATTGTATGAACCCAAACGTTCACCGTTGATCGAATACCAAACCGATGGAGTTTTATCTTTACCAGCTGAGAATAATAGATCACCTTCGCGATTATAGCAAATTTTCGTCAAAGAACGTTCGTGAGCTTGTAAAATAATTGGTCTCTAAATTTATTTTTATTCAATAAATTAAAATTACAAATGAATAATATCGTACCATTGTAAGTAGCTAATGGATACTTTAATTTATCTAGAATAGAAACGATCTTTTAGAAAATGAATGAAATCTGACAAATAAGATTTTAATTGACAAACTTTTCATTACTAATTGGGTTTTTTATACTCACCTATCATTTGTTATTGCGTAATGTATCCAAAAAATAAGCGTCATCTATAATAAATCGTTATTTCGTAAAGCGCTACTGGTGTCCATTTTGGTTATTGATCATACGAATTACTATTCGAAATCTAGAATATGAACATCCTTCATTATAATTTCATTCATTCATTTAAGCCTTTTTTTCTCTCTTTTCATTAATTGTCTCTACTCAAAACTCAGATCAATAAGAAATGACAAAATAAATTAAGAAAATAAACATATCTGGCAACAAAAAAAGAAAAGAAAGAACATAATAAATACATGTATATATCTAATTTGAAATAGTCTATTGTTGAATGTTTTTGATTTTCTATCTGACAAAATCTTTTCTTGCGACAAGACAAGCTGTTTCAATAAGAAGTTGATATTTAGCATGATCATGATTGGAATCATATTGATCGAGAATTGCATATAACCATTGATATTGTTCTTTGGAAAGTGAACAATCAATTGATAGACAAATTGTATTAATAATCAAGAGAATAAATTGAAATAATGATGTTGATTGATTTTGTAAATGTTGAATGAATTGTTTCGATGGTGGTATCCATTGTTGTACGGATGCTCGAAGACGTTTTGTCGAACGTATTTCAATATTTTCATCATTCGAACGTTTATCATTCGAATTATATTTCTGTTCGATTGATAAATCATTTGTTTCATTGAGATTATCATTGGATTTTAATTTTAAGATTTGTGCAGGATTGATTTGTTGTTTTATTTGATTAACAACAGTGACAAGTTGATCTAACTGTCGAATAAGTTCAGTCGATTGATGTGTTAATTCAATTTGAATATTAGCTTGTTGAAAGGCTTGTTGACATTTATCATCCAGTGTTTTATTCTCATCGTCATCATCACGTTTTTCATTTAATAGAATTGGCCAAATTTCATCGAAATAATGTTTAATATTTTCAACTGTACAAAATGAATCTTTGAGAAGATGTGTTCGTTGTTCATCTAAGAGTTTCTTTTTCCATAATTCACTGAGTAAATTTGTCGAACGATTATTTCGACCACGACGTTCGAATAAATATCGAAATGGTAATGTACGTGTCGATGAATAACCGTATGGATAGATTGCATGTTGATCAAGATAGGAGAGAACATCTGACGAGAAGATAGGCAAACGTGAACAACAAACAAGAACAATTGGAGATTGAACTTGTGGGAATGAGTTTTCAGCCCAAGAGAGAAATGCTCGCGGTGTTAAATGACCTAATTGATTGTAAATAATTTTCTCATTTTCAATCGAAGAATTTTGTAATGCTGTTGGAAAGATAAACATCGGTTGAGTTGATAGACCTGTATTTGAGAAAGCATAGATAATTGTTACTTTCGGTGTTAAATTCATTGGTCGCAATTCATTCCATTCGGGCAATTGTAGAATTGTTGATTTTTTCGTCAATGGAAATTCGAATGTATCAACAGTCCACAATTGTGTCTAAACATCGAATGTTGTGTATTTTCAAGTCAAATGTTTTTTTTTATTTTCTCTACTTTTTCGTTATTTAAATTCTTTTCAATTAAATAACCTTGAAATTCTTCATTCCAATCGTTTTCATTTTGATGTTTAAATTCATTATCGAATTGAATTTGATGTAACTGTTCGAATGCATGCCAAAAACTGGCCGGTGATTGTTCATCACAATTTTTAATCGAACCCAAATTATTATTATTCCCACAGATATTCATCGAACGTTTTCGCGTACTTATGCCACTCAATTGATAGACTTCTCGAAGAAAGGTTTGTTTTGCACATGGCCAAAAATTTAACGCATGTAAACGTCGTAGCCATTGAACGGTTTCCGTTGATTGCATGAAATGATTTAATTCCATGAGTGATGAAGGATTCATGTACGATGAAGGCATTTTATAGGATAGACAGTATTTTAAATAATCAAATTTCATTCCTGGAAATTGTTTATTTGCACGTGAAATCGAATATTGTCGATTGAGAATTAGCAAAAGAACATCTTCGAGTGATGATGAATCGAGAGAAGGCTCACATGAAATCGTTGCCGGTAATTTACTTTTGTTGTTGATTTTAATAAGAATTTTTTTCTTTTTCTTTTTCGGTAGAATCGTTTTCATATTCGTTTGTTGTAAATGTTCGAAATATTCTTGATCATTTTTCTTCCAGAAATTTGTTTGTTTAAATAAATCACTGATTTGATCGTTATCTTTCAATCGTCGTAATGAATACCATACTGATTGAATATATCGTCGAATCGTTCCGACAGATGCCAATGACATTTTATGAATTCGATTGACTTCCGACCATTGTTTCATAAAAAGACGAAAAATTGGCAATGCTATATTCGATACATATGAATCGACATTTGTTGATATTAGATGTACATTGGATTGTTCACAAAGTTGAGCAAAATCCGGCATGATCAATGTTGTTCGTGGATCGATCAATAGAGCACTAGAATTCAAAATGAATAGACAAAGATTTTTCGAATGATTATCGATTCAAACCTATTCTTTGTACAACATGATGATGAAAGAAAATCTTTTAACCATTGTTGAATATGTTCGTAGACGAGATCACCTGTTGCTGTTGGAATAATACGTGCATAGGAATTTGATTGAACATCGATTTGAAACCATCTTGAAGGTTTACCGATATATACTTGATTGGAATATTTGCCACTGGGTGTTACAGCAAAAAGACAATGTAGACGAGATCCTGGACGACGTTTGAAAGTTGTTGAAGTACGTGTGATGTCATTATCTAAGACGAGGAGATCAGGCTCGAGAGAATGATTTGATGGAAAAAGTATCGATATGGAAAAGAAAAACCAAATTTGATCGACATCAATCGATAGTTTTGTTTCATCGATTGCATTAGTTGTGGAGGATAATTTTAATAGATCATTTATTGAAGAAAATTTTGGATAACGAAGATTATTCAAAGGAAATTCGATTCGATTCGATGGATCTAATAATAACCATCGTGTAAATGCATGAATTTTGATTGTTGATGGATAGTAATGTTTAAATGATGTATAGAGAATACCGATTGGATCGATAAAACCTTGTTGATGAAGTTTAATTGCAAATGCTCGACATTGTGACCAAAGAGTTTCACTCAAACCTAATGATTCAACGGGTGTGATGATCGATTGTTGAATGTGTTTTTCAAAGATGTGTACTGGCAATGGACAAGGATAATCAGACCAGTTAATACTAGTTTTTTTAAAAAAAAACAGATAAATATTGTATAAAAAGATTATTTCAAAACGAAAAATCAGTACTCTGAATTTTGCCTATTCATATTCGTTTGTTTTGAACAACTTTTATTTTTATTATTTTAAAAATGTGATTTCAAATCTACTAGTAGTCTATTATCATCGAAATAAATGATTCGATAAGTTTATCGACCAAATAAGAAAACTTAATAGATGTCAGACATAGTAAATAAGTAAAAAGAAAAAGAAAAAAAAGAATCGTTTCGATCAAAGGATGTTGTCATAGAAATGAAAATGCAGAAAAATATGGTTATTTGAGATCTTCAAACATTTGATTCGAAACTAGGAATGGCTACAGAAGGTGGCGAAGTTGAAACTCAACAAAAAGAAGAGACAAAAAGACATACGTATCCACTTGTTCGAGTACGATGACGAGTTGCTTTTTGTTCGTAAATCCGACGAAAGATCATTTCATTTTCTTGATAGACAAGTGATATGAACGATGAAATCAAAACTGAATGCATGGAATTATGTGTAACTGCATGTGAAAAATTTTCACAAAATAACGAAGTACGTTCGTTTATTTTTCTTTTGTTTAACATATTTCATGAACGTTATTTTAGAGTGCAGCGAAAATGATCAAAGAAACCATGGTTTGTTCGATTAATTCATGATTCTATTTTGTAATCAAAAGTTTATTTAGGATAAAAAATTTGGACCAACTTGGCAAGTGATTGTTGGAGAAGGCTACGGGTATGAGCGATTGACAATCTCACAAAACTAAACAAAAGAAATTAATTGATTTGAATATTCTAGATTTTTTATTGAACACGAAGTAAAATCTCTTCTATATATGTTCTTTGGTGGAACAACGGCGATTATTGTTTGGAAATGTGCTTGAAAGACTACTAGAGATTTTCTTTTGACTATTTGTTTGAATGATAACAAACTATTCAATCATTTTTTTTTCATCATTTCAAAATATAGGCGACACAAAAAAAACAAACAGTTTCTTTTTCTCTTGTCTATGAAACGCGCATTTAGTTGCTAGATTAGTTTATTTTTGTTGTCGATGTCCATTCGTTTCGATCCATGTAATCTTCGTTCACGTAAATTTCAAACGATTCTCTCGGAACCATTGGGAGATAAACTCGTCTCGAATCTACCGGGTATCGGACGGCAAACACAAGAAAATCTTCAGAAAACCGAACGAATTATCAAAGCAAAAGATTTGTTAGAAAAATTTATGTTCGAATTTCAATCGAATGATGAAGAATTTCGTTTATGGTTAATGAATAATTACGGTTTGCACGAATATCGAGCAACTGAATGTTGTCTTGCTTTGATGGATTATATTGAACAAGCTAAGAAAAATCAATGGTTTTGATACGAAACGCAGTTCTGTATTGAGTTTTGTTTGTCTGAGAAAGTATGTCGAATAAAAACAAATGTTTCGAATAAAAGAAAAAACAAAACAGTTCGCAGATAAACTAGTAGAATTATGCGGATTTTTCTATGGATTCTCTTGATATACATACAAATTATTAATAAAATTCAATCGTAAGTTAATCATTTTCGTGCTATAATATCAAAATGTATGAATAGATCAGGCGTCGATTTTCAATCTACAATTCCGCAAATCATTCAAACGGGAAGTATTATTTGTATTCCACTGAATACCAAATCAATCCTATTAAATCTGTCGCCATTGACATCTGAAAATCGTTCACCAAAATTAAAATCTGTTACCGACGAAACCATCATTGATTTCGTATCTCGTGCTTATCTTTACATTCAATCATCTCTTCCCTATTTAGTCGATGATCATCGATGTTTTCAAGTTGATTTCAATTCATCGAATGTAATCGGACAAATTCAATTTATTTATGAAAGAAATGAGACATCGTCGGTGAAACAAATCGATGCTTGTTTAACACGACGAATTAAATGTAAAAACGGTGGTCAATGTCAAGTTCGAGCTAATGGACAAACGACATGTCTCTGTCCGGATCATATTGCAGGAGAGAATTGTGAAAACAGTACGTTTACAATTCGAAATCGAAAAATGAAATGAAATTTAAAATTCTTTAGTTGGCGTTCGTTGTACAAATATTATTTGTATCAATCAAGGAATTTGTTCTGATGATCAACAATCATGTATTTGTCCGTTAGGCACACAAGGTCGAGATTGTTCGATACGATGTGGTGAATCTTACATTCAACCGAATATATCTTCCGATCGAATCATAAACGGGCAGCCAGCAGTAAAAAATTCTTGGCCGTATATTGTTTATATTCAAATAGGTGGCGTGGGTTGGTGTAGTGGTAGTTTAATCGATTCGTGGACTGTTTTGACAGCAGCACATTGTACTTATGGTAGACCGATTGATGATTTTGTTCTCTGGTTTGGTGTACATAAATTAGATGAACGAGAAATTGAAATGAATACGAATATTGTTGAACAACGTTTTATTGGTGAAATAATTAATCATCCAGATTATAAAACTTATCCGATAAAAAATTTTGCCAATGATCTGTCTGTTCTTCGGCTTTCACAGCCGATTGATGAGACAGCTTTTATTCGATATTTATGCATCATACCATTGGATTCTCGTTCGTTCGATGTTCAATTAAATAATCGAGTCGAAATTATTGGTTGGGGTTACATTAATAAATATCTCGACAACGGAACATTTCTTCGTCAAACAAACGAATTACAACAAGCATCAATACAAATTCTTCCTGATTCCGATTGTTTATCTTATAAAAAACAGAATCTTCTATTATTTCAATCGCAATATATGATCTGTGCTGGCTCATTGGACTATCAAACTGATTCTTGTCAAGGTGACTCCGGTGGACCTTTACTGATGGAATATAATTATCGTTGGTAAGACAATGAAAATATCACTGAATTTGATCTTTTTATAAATATCAAAGTTTTAATCTATTTTTCTAAAAGTTTAATTAAGTCATTTTTTTCTCTTTGAAAGGTATGCTGTTGGTGTTGTGTCATTCGGTTCATCTGAATGTGCACAAGTCGGTTCAGCTGGTGTTTACACACGTTTATCAATCTATTCGAAATGGATCTTTGAACACATGAGACTTTGAAGAATAACACGAAATCATGTTTGTTTGTTTGTTTTTCAAGAAAAAAGTATAAATGAGTAACACGATGTACAACAAGAAATCATCGAAAAAAAGAAAAAGAAAAAAAAAGAGAAGACAAGAAAGAAACCGGCAAGAAAAGAAATCGATAAAATGTAGTGAGAAATAATGCTGACAACAATTAGGCGTTTCCGGTTTGTGTTGTTTGTACCTCGAAGTTTATATACACAATATATATTTAGAGAGAAAGAATACGATTTGAGTTTAATAACCAAAGAGGTATCACAGTGAAACACAAGACAAGAGAAAGAACATGTATGATAATACAATATATAGAAATGAAACGAAAGAACAAAAAAACAAATGAATATATAAATAAAAGAAAAGATCATCGTTCGTTGTGTATGTTTCTTTTTGCTTACCATTATCTTCTTTTATTTATATTTGAGCAGCTAATGACAATAATAAAGAACAAAAAAAGTGACTACAGTTTTCACAACTGGTGAGACGACATCGAAGAGGAAAATAATGCATTATATTGTAAATAATGTTTGAATGTCTATTTGATAGATAATGCTGTTTCTTCTTCTTCAGAGTTGACGATTGCGAATCATTTGTATGATTTCGGAATCAGCTGAACGGGCTGCTCCAGCAAAAAATAGATTTTCGATACCTTTTATACACCAACCACGAATCGGTGGCATGCGAAGAAGTAATTTAGCAAAACGCGCAACATCATCACTATGCACTTTTTTACAATACGATGCTAATGACATACAAACTTTTTCACGTAATTCGGATACACGACATGTATCGACAACATCTTTCGCATCTAGTCAAAGAAAAACAAGAGAAAATTAATGAATTCATTTTGGTTTGTTTTCTTAATTACCTGGATCAAATAAAAATATTGCCTTGAGACATGTGATTTCGACCTTGTCGACATTGAGTTCACGCATTATAGTTACAACATCATGATAGAGACGAGTTATGAAAAATTGAAGTGATTGATCGACAGCTGTATGCGGTCGAACATAGGAACCATCCTAAGAAAAACCGATTTTCATTTTAAATCGATCTATGAGTTTGATTTACCGATAGAATTAGACCACAGTCCGGTGCCATGATCGATCGATAAGCAAGTGAACAACAAAGAATATCTCGCCATGATGCTCGTACTAAAGCTACTTGATCATCAAGTGATAATGTTGAGAAATGTGGCACACGTTTAGCCCAATCAGTTAATTGTGCAAGTTGAGAATTGGTTGTTGATAGAAGACGATCATATGAACATTCTTCTTCATGATAGGAATCGATCTTTGGTTCGACCATTAATTCAGCTGAGATTAATTTTTCAATTATCATTTCATCATCACTATGTAATCCTGTTGAGCCAAGACCAAGACTTGTATTTGTACTACTGGTATGTGTATTCGGTGATGATGGTGAGTCACCTTCGCCGCTCATGCCTGACTTTTGTCGTTCTTCTTGAACGGCTGACAGAAAAAAAAGACGGTGAAAATAAAGAACAATCAAAATTTGTCGAATTTCTACCTTCTTTTTTCATTCCGACAGTGAGACATTTTTGATATCGACAATATTGACAACGATTTCGTTGTCGTTTATCGATAATACATTCTCGATTGTCACGACATGTATAGGTCAAATCTTTTCGAACAGTACGTTTAAAAAATCCTTTGCATCCTTCACAACTAAATGAAATGTCACTGTTTCTCGTAGTAAATCGACAAAAGTCATATTACCTATGAACGCCATAATGTTTGCCTGATGCTTTATCACCGCAAATTGCACAAGCAAATTTCGATGCAGCGGCGGCGGCGGCTGCAGCTGCGTTCATCATACCACCTGGCGTTGGCGTTGAGCTAGTTGATGAATTGGAATTGCCACCAATGCCACTGAATTGTCCACCGGATGACATAGGAACTAAAATTCGATCGAATTTATGAACAAAAACAACAAATCTCATTTGAATCGTTTTCCTACCAGGACTTAATGATGTTGGTGAATCGCCACCTGAACCACTCGAATAATTCGAATTTCCACTAGCAAGTTGAATATTTCCATTTTGAATTTGATTGGTTACATCCATTGGTGGTGAAAATGTACCATTATCTCCATAGCTAAAGTCTAGAAAACGAATTTCTTGTCGTTTCATCATCGTTCGAAATCTTACTTGATTCCGACATAATTTTAATTCATAAACTCTATTGGGAAGACAAGAAATTCAATCTAGAAAAAAAAAATCACGTCTAACAAAAAGCTTAATCCCAATTATCTATTGCAAATAGAAGAGAGAAAAAAATCAACGGGTAGGAATGATTATGTTTGTTCAGTTTGGTTTTTTTGATTTAGTAATTCGATGTTGATGGAACATCTTTCATCAAGGCGACACCGGACGATGTGCCGAGTCGTGTTGCACCAGCCTGAATTAATTCTTTGGCAAAATTCGCATCTCGAACACCGCCCGATGCTTTCACTTGAACATTCGATGGCGAATATTGACGCATTAATTTAATATCATCAAGTGTCGCACCACCTGTCGAAAAGCCTGTCGATGTTTTGATAAAATCTGCACCAGCCTTGCCAACAATTTCGCATAGTTTCTGTTTTTCATTATCATTCAATAAACATGTTTCAATGATAACTTTGAGAATTTTATTTTCACCGGATGAATGAACTAATTTGGCTAATTGTTCGATTTCGTTTTCAACGTAACCATAATCTCCTTCTTTGACTTTGCCGATATTAATCACCATGTCGATGTCCTGTGCACCATCGGCCAACGCTTGTTGACATTCGAATAATTTCGTTTGTGTTGTCGTTGTACCAAGTGGAAAACCGATGACTGTACAAACACGAATCGGATATTTTTCACTAACATATTTCACGTAGCACGGTTGAATGCAGACAGTCGCGAATTTGTGTTCAACAGCTTCATTGCAAAGTTGATCGATTTGTTTTTGTGTTGCATCAGGTTTTAATAAAGTATGATCGATATACGCGCCTGTCAGCATAATTCTTTTTAGTTTTTTGTCGGTGTGTCTCACTTTTTTTTGTGGATTAATTCTCTTCTCCTAGCAGGTTTCTTTTCAAGGTCAACAAGGACTGCACTTATCATTGGTAGACAGCTGATGGCCAATCGAATCGAATAAAAAAGAAAAATTATTTCAGTTCTCATACTTGTAGAGGACGCACGAGATTATTCGTTGAAAAAAAAATTTATCCGTAAGCAGACTTCATTCATACTTAATGTTAACTTTTTTTTCTAAAGCCTATTAACATAAATTATAAAACAAGATAATAAGAAAATGACAATGGACTAACGCTGAAGAACATCAGGATGATAGAGTAATGCATTCTATTCTATTCTATTCATATTTAATTTACCAAAAAATGATTTAGTTCTCACACAGGATGTCAACATCAATAGATATTTTAATATCATATCTTTCCATTTCGATTCATCTTTTCTCTCTTTTTCTCGAGTCATTTTTCAACAATCGAGTTCTGTTTCGTTTTACTTCTTGGAAATAATTGCTTCATGCTATTAAAAATCTATTTTTAGCTCATGGATTTATAAATATCGAATATATTCGTACAGAATAATTAACATCATGATGGAACAGATATGCATTCTTCAAGTCGCAACATCTTAGTGATAAATTGAGGCAAATATTCATTTTGATTTAATTAATTCTAATGAGTCTTGTGGTTTTGTCACGTTTAGAATCTTAAGCACTTTTTTCTTTAAAAATAAATGACAAAAGATGATTTTGATGAAAAAAAATCTGCTTCATTAATGTCAATTTATTAAAATGTTCTTGGAATAAAAAGGTGATTACTCGAAGGATAAACATGTACTGAAAACTAACTAGAAAAGAAATGATTTGTAAATATCGATGACAAATACATATACGTATAAAATGATTCATGAAATAACAAAACGTTTGCTTATCATCTTTCGAAAAGAGAAAGAGCAAACAATCGATGATAACAGATAACAACAAAATGAAATGAAAAAGTAGAATGAAAAAAAAAAGCATTTCGAATGAATATACATTATGAATAAACAAACATTTTTGAAAGCCTATCCTCAATGTAAGTTTTGTTTTTTTTCGAATTTGAAAATATACGAATGATCGATGAAAATCATATTTATCTAGATGGTTACAATGAAACGATAGATGAAATCTATGCCAAAGAATTTTCATCTCGTTTATCATCAAATCAAACCTATCTCGATCATGCAGGTACAACATTCTATAGTCAATCTCAATTAGATGCACATTTTCATCAATTAAAAACATTAACATTAAATAATCCTCATAGTGAACGTGAAGATTCCAAGTATTTGTATTTAATTCGTCAGTTAAATGAATTGATTCTATCGGTATTCGAAACATCTTCTCGAGATTATTCAATTATTTTTACTTTAAATGCAACACATGCTTGTCAAATCATTTCAAATTTAGTTCCATTTTCATCTCAATCAGAATATGCATACATGATCGATAGTCATAATAGTTTGATTGGTATTCGACAACAAGTGAAATTAAAAGGTGGAATCTTTTCAGTGATCGATTATCCGAATGAAATTTACGAAAAAGAAAATACGAATAATTCGGATTTATCATTTCGTTTGAAAACAACTGAGCTCATTAATGAAGAAACTCATTCACAATCTTACTGTTTATTTGCAATGCCAGCTGAAAATAATTTCAATGGTCTTCGAGCACCATTGGATAGACTGTTGAAACCTTTTCTCGATTCTCGTGAACAATCAACGGAACATTTTCCAATACCAGTTCATCGAAAACCATCGAAACAATGTCAATGGTTGACATTAATCGATTGTGCTAAATATCTTTCAACAAAAGCATTTTCTCTATCGAAATATCCCGTTGATTTTCTCGTTCTATCTTTCTATAAAATCTTCGGCTATCCGACTGGTCTCGGTGCATTAATCATTCGAAATCAAACCTTACAAATTCTCAATCAAAATCAATATTTTGGCGGTGGAAGTGTCGAATATATTTCGCCATATGACGATTCATCGGTTCAATATAAATCAGGAATCGATGGATTTATTCATGGTACAATTCCGTTTACAACTATTCTTGCACTTCAACATGGCATTCAAATGATTGTCTATCAATTATCTTATCGATCGATTAGTTTACATACGAATTGTTTGATTGAATATTGTCGAAATGAAATGTTGAAAATGAAATATTCAAACGGACAAACACTTTGTCTTTTCTATGGAAATCGAAGTCAAATTCTCGAAGACAACGGATATTCTTATGGTCCAATTTTAAATTTCAATTTACTCAATTTCGAAGGTGAATTTCTTTCTTGTCGATTGATACAACGAATTGCAAGTGATCATCGAATCATTCTTCGTGTTGGCACATTCTGCGTGCCAGGAGCAAGTCAAGCCTATCTTGGTAGAGTTTCCTGTTTGCAAAAAACAACGGAGAGATTCGAATTTTTTTCTTAGGTTCTAGTCAAGCATTTGAAAACAATCAACAATGTCATCGAAGTGTTTTCTGTGGAACGAATACAAACGTCGATGATGTTATTAATAATGGTCAACAACCATTAGGCAGCATTCGTCTTAGTCTCGGTTGGATGAGTCGATATGAAGATATACAAAATTGGCTTGAATTTCTTCAAAAAATTATTCTTCAAGGTATTGGCATTGCTTCATCGTCATCAACATCGAATCTTCTTGTTGATCGATCGAATGACAATGTTCATTTAACATTAACACATATTTATCTCTATCCAATCAAGTCCTGTTGTTCAATATCTGTTCAAGAATGGCCGTTAACATCGATGTCATTATTATACGATCGTGAATGGATGATAATCGATCAAAATCTCAATCCATTGACATTAAAACGTTTGCCTTTACTTTCTCAAATCAAACCATTTATTAATCTAAAAGATCAACAGTTAATTCTCAATGCAAAAAATCATTCACCATTTATCATTGATATTAACAATGACAGTTCAATAATCAAATCAACAGTTAAATTAACTGATGGTATTCATTGTCATGTCTATGGCGGTGAAATCGAGAATTGGCTAACGAATGTATTAGGTATTTATGCAACATTAGCTCGTCGAACGAAAGATAGTCAAATGACATTAGCAAATGAAGGTGCATTTCTACTTGTCTATGAAGAAAGTGTTCGACAAATACGCAAAGATTTAGATCAATCCGAACAGATAACACACAAACGTTTTCGACCAAATTTTGTTCTCGATAAAGAACATCGATTTGATTCTCAAGCTCCAAAAGCCTACGATGAAGATCAATGGAAACAGTTCAGAGTCAAAACTGAAAATAATAATGATACAAATATTGAATTTCGAACAATCGGTTTATGTCAACGTTGTTCCATTGTTAATATCGATCCGTTAACAGGAAATAATCAAAGTAAATTATTTACAAATTTACAAACACAACGAAGAGAAAAATATTCGACAAGAGCTAATTTCGGTATACTTTTAAATCTTTCGAGTGTAAATCAACAGTCGTTTATACATGTGACTGATCGTGTTCAAGCTTTGACGTAGTTTTTTTTCTAACGAATTGTGCATTTTAAATTTCTTTATCTTTGAAATAAATAAACCCCTGGGAATGAAATGAAAGACTAGATCATAATGTACGATTGGTTCATTTATATCAGTTACACTTTTATATGAATCGTCATCGTTGTAAGGGCAAAATAGAAGAAAGAAAAGAAAACAATTGTCAAGATTTTATGTTTCTAGTTCACATTTAAGATAAGAAAAAACGAACTTGTTATATGATTATCAATTATTTACATTTTGATAACTAAACATTCTAGTTTCGTTTTAACACATTTTTATTTCATTTACGTATATTATTCTTACGTATTGAAATGGTCAAAAAAACGATTGAAAATAGCACACCTCCATCAGTAGATTATCTTCTCTTTTATGTTAATGGACAAAAAGTTGTTGAATATAATGCTGAACCTGATTGGACATTGTTATGGTATTTAAGAAATAGTAAATCAAATTTTTCGACGTGAAACTTCAATCGAAATATCATATTTTGTTTGTCCTATATAGAATTAAATTTAACTGGATCGAAATTAGGCTGTGGCGAAGGTGGATGTGGAGCATGCACTGTTCTCGTATCACAATGTGTTGATCAACATTCAGGCTCTCTTGACCATCGAACAGTGAATGCATGTCTTGCGCCACTTTGTTCGATTGATGGTTGTCAAATAATTACTGTCGAAGGTTTAGGTTCAGTAGCGAAATCAAATCTTCATCCAACACAATCACGTCTTGCTGAAATGTACGGTTCTCAATGCGGTTTTTGCACGCCTGGTATAATTATGTCATTGTATGGCACGGTAGCAGCATCGAATCAATCGCATTCATCGATGACAATGCTTGATATTGAAGAAGCATTTGATGGCAATCTTTGCCGTTGTACAGGCTATCGTCCTATACTTGATGCAGCGAAATCATTTGCTAAAGATTTTAATGAACTACCTGATAAAGATCCATCGTCATCGAAATGTTCGATCACAACGACAACATTGGATAAATGTCGTTCGTTCGTCAAAGATCTTGACAATGAATCGAATAAAATCGAATTTCCCAATGAATTACGTGAACATGTCGCTCAATCGATTCATATTAAAGGTTCAACAATTGAATGGTTTCGTCCAGTATCATTAAACGAATTGCTTAGTCTTCGTTCGACGTATCCAGGTGCTGCATCGAAACTTGTCTTTGGCAATAGTGAAGTTCAAATTGAAACGAAATTTAAACGTTTAAAATATCCACGTTTGATCTCAGTCACACATATTCAAGAATTACAACAACTTAAACGTACGCCAACTTCGCTGATTCTCGGTGCCGGTGTAACATTAACACGTTTACAAGCGAAACTTTCCGAATGGAATGATCAACAACTTGACGGAGGTATATGTGAGTCAATTATTCAGCAATTGAAATTTTTTGCATCGACACAAATTCGAAATGTTGCTTCGCTCGGAGGAAATATTGTCAATGCTTCGCCTATTTCCGATCTCAATCCTGTTCTTCAAGCAGCTGGTGCTATTCTTGAATTACATCGAACGGAAACAAACTCGACTCGACTTGTACCAATGCAAGAGTTCTTTCTTGCATATCGTCGTGTTGCTATGACTGATGACGAAGTCTTAGTGTGTATTCACATTCCACTGCCACCACCGCCATCAACAACAACAACTCGAACATTTCTTCGTTCGTATAAACAAGCACGTCGACGTGATGACGATATCGGTATCGTTAGTGCTGGTCTCAAAGTTCAACTTGAACCTGCACAAGAAAACGATAAACAACAATGGCGAATTATTTCGGCAAGTTTTTCATTTGGTGGTATGGGACCAACGACGATCTTAACAAAAAATACACAACAAGAATTAATTGGAAAACTATGGACGAAAACGACTATTAATGAAGCATGTCAATTAGCGTTGAAAGAAATGCCACTCACTGATTTAACACCGGGCGGTCAACCGGAATATCGACGAACATTAGTTCAATCGTTTCTATTTAAATTTTATCTCTATGTTTGCACTCAATTACAAGAATCTTCAGTTGATTCGAAAGAATTATCAGCAACTCAACCATATCATCGATCGGTTTCTCATGGTCAACAGATCATTCCCGAACGGCCAGCATCGCAAAAAGTCGTCGGTGCATCGCTACCACATCGTTCAGCATATTTACAAACAACAGGCGAAGCAAAATATGTTGATGATATGCCATCTTTACCGAATACACTCTACGGAGGATTAGTATTGGCAACACAACCAAATGCTCTTATTAAGAGTATTGGTAAGATCATTTGAGAAGAGAAAAAAAAGCAGCATAGCCTTTTCTTTGAAATAGATTTAACTGCAGCTTCGAAAGTACCCGGTTATGTTTCATTCGTCAATCATAATGATATAAAAGGTAGTAATATGACTGGTGATGTTTTTCATGATGAAGAAGTATTTGTTTCATCGGTTACACCTTGTGTTGGTTCAATAATCGGTGTAGTTTTATGTGAAACTGAACGAGCAGCACAAGTAGCAGCTCATCTTGTTCAAATTGAATATGAATTATTAACTCCTACGATATTTACTATTGATGATGCTATTACTCATCAATCATATCTTGGCGATGAACGTTTATTGCGATGTGGTGATGTTGAGCAAGGTTTCGAACAAGCTGATCATATTCTCGAAGGAACAGTAGTCATGGGTGGACAAGAACATTTCTATTTGGAAACGAATTGTTGCATGGTTATTCCATCGAATGATGATCAAGAAGTAACACTCTATTCATCCACACAAAATCCAAGTAAAACACAAGAATTAACTGCACTTGCATTGGGCTACGATGTGAATCGTGTTCAATGTCATGTCAAACGTATGGGCGGTGGCTTCGGTGGAAAAGAATCACGATCGTAAGCAATTTCAAATTTCGATTTCAAATTTTAATATCAAATCTATAGAATGCCAGCATGTATAGCAGCTGCAGTCGCTGCAGTTAAAGTCAGTCGACCAGTTCGAATCAATATCGAACGTGATGTTGATATGGCTATGACTGGTCAACGACATCCATTTAAAATCAGTTATAAAGTTGGTTTTACTAGTCAAGGTCAATTCACTGCATTGGATATTCGTCTTTGGAGTAATGCAGGATGTTCGTTCGATTTGTCGTTGGCTGTTCTCGAACGAGCTATGCTTCATGTCGATAATACATATCGATTTCCGAATGTTCGAGTACGAGGACGATTATGTAAAACTCATTTACCATCGAATACAGGTTTGTTGTCTGAATCGAACATAGAAAAAAAAATCATATTCAAAATTGTAGCTTTTCGTGGTTTCGGTGGACCACAAGGTCTATTCGGTTGTGAAACGGTTGTTGAACATGTTGCAGCATATCTTAAAGTTGATCCGTTCGTTATCCGCCATATGAATATGTACAAAGAAGGCGAAGTGACCCATTTTGGTCAAGAATTAGAACGATGGAATATTCCTCGATTAGTCGATGAATTACTTCAATCGAGTGATTATATTCAACGTCAAAAATCCGTTGAAGAATTCAACCAATCGAATAAATTTCGTAAACGCGGTATAACAATTCTTCCGACGAAATTCGGCATTGCATTCACCGCAAAATTTCTCAATCAAGCTGCAGCATTAGTTCATGTCTACAAAGACGGTTCAGTTTTAGTCAGTCATGGAGGTCAGATAGTAATTTTCGAGGAAAAGAAATAAATACAAGAAAATAGTTTCTAGGCACAGAAATGGGTCAAGGTTTGCATACAAAGATGATTTCAGTCGCTGCAGAAATTCTCGGTTGTGACGTGAGTAAAATTCGTATTAGTGAAACAGCAACGGACAAAGTTGCTAATACAAGTCCAACAGCTGCATCGGCCTCATCGGATTTGAATGGCATGGCTGTTCGAATTGCTTGTGAAAAAATTCGTGAACGATTGAATACGTTACTTGTTGGTGATGATAGCAATCTTTCATGGAAAGATCTAGTGAAAAAAGCATATTTTGCACGTATTGATCTATGTGCTCATGGGTTCTATGCTACACCTGAACCATTAGGAGCAGATTTCCCATCGAATCGTGCAAATTTCAATTATTTTACTCAAGGAGCTGCCGTTGCCGAAGTCGAGCTAGACACATTAACAGGTGATTGGCATGCTTTACGTGTCGATATCCTCATGGTAAATAGCTTCTTTTTTTTCTCCTTGATTATTCGAATAATTTTTCAAGGACGTTGGCACATCATTAAATCCTCAAATCGATGTTGGTCAAGTCGAAGGTGCGTTCGTGCAAGGTCTCGGTTTATTTACTATGGAGGAACTGATTTGGGGTGATTTAAGTCAACATAAATGGACGAAACCTGGCGCATTATTCACTCGTGGACCGGGCACATACAAAATTCCTTCGTTCAATGATGTTCCACTCGATATGCGTGTGGAACTTCTTTCGAATGCGCCCAATCCTCGTGCAATCTATTCATCGAAAGCTGTCGGTGAACCGCCATTATTTCTTGGTGCAGCCGTATTTTTTGCATTGAAGAATGCTTGCATGGCCTATCGAGAACAACAAGGTTTTCAAGGATATTTTCAATTGAATTCACCGGCAACTGTCGAACGGTTACGTATGGCTTGTACGGACGAATTTACCGAACGAGCCTGTGAAAATAATCATGATACATTTCAAGCTCGTGGTTCTTTTTAAATATTTCTTTTAAATTCAATTTTCTCTGTAATCCATTTCTTTTTTATTCTAATAAATAATCATTTTTTTTCGATTTTCATATATCATCAGTCAATAGTAATCAAGCCGCGATATAAACCTCATTTATATGAGATTTATCATTTCGAATCGTTTGCAACTGCCTGTCGTATCTGTGTTTTTGTAGGTACATTTGACTTGTCAATCAAATACGACGAAGAAAATGGGAAAATAATGGGCTCTGCATCGATCGATGACGTATTAGCTACGTATCACTTTTATTCAAACAAAGTTCAGTGGCCTTGATTGATAAAAATAAATCGTTAATTATCATGTGATGAAATTTCACTCCAGATTTATACATAAACACAATCATTTACTAAATACTAAAAAAATGATATGCATTTCGCCTATAATAGAATACGAGTGTTTTGTCGAGTGTTAAAATTAGTTTTTTTTCTCGTTTTGTAAAGGTAAACATATAATTTGCCAAAAACGCTTGTATAAGCATTACTTTTGCTTTTTTCTGGTCTTGTTATTTTTCTTTTCGTCCTGTCTCCATATTACTTATTAGCAATTACAAAATATAATACTTACTACGAGGCAACATATTGAAAAAACGTTTCATTAACATGCAAGTTAGCTTGTATTTGTTTGTATTGTCATGTTGTTTTTGTTCGATTGTGAGCATAACAGGAAATTCAACTTTATCAAATCAATTTAATGTGACAATTGATATCACAGGAAGTGAATCATTCGTGCCTGCCCTACCATTTGTCTGTTCAATAAAAACTCGTGTTTCAATTAAATGATTCGTTGATTTTTCTCTAGACATCGATTCACATTAGGTACTTACCTGCGTATCACAGTGAGCCATGGACAATCGGTGAGGAAAAAAAAAGTTTTTTTTTTACTGAATTGAGCTTCTTTTAGTTGAAATCGAGCCGTTTATTCGAAATATAAACAAAGATATTATTCAACAGATTCGAATTCAAATTTGTCATGATAAACAAACAACGAAGATCTGGCATAATGATCAAACCGGTTGTAATGGAGCAAAATCAATGTTGATCTATCAATGGCTATCGAATACAACTTTAGCTAAATTTAAAATATCGGATGGTTCGAGAAAAAGATCGATTTGTATGTTTGATTTGATGGTGTTTTTTTTGTCTGTAGATCTAGGCTTTCACCTTGATCAATCGAAATCAGCTGTTCTCTCGATTTTCTACGCACACGAAGGACTTCATTCAAATGATAAATCTGGAGTTATTCTAACCATTTCAAAACTAAAGTATATCACTGAAAGACAATCAAACTAAATTTAACTTGCTTTCGTTTAGTCCGCGTTTTCATATCGGTACAACACTGATCGGAGGCAATCATCGAACGACCCGTAAAAAGAACAACTAGACTTCCATGTTCGATTAAGATTTGAATTTTTCTTTCGAAGAATTTTCTTGTCGTTCATCGAACTATCCTCGTTTGCTTCATGGTATTAAAGTTCTATTTCTTCAAACAAATCAAACATTATGGAATATTTATGTTGTACGTGTTCGTCATTTCGGTCGAAAATTAATTCAACATGTTCTTGATAATTTTCTCGTTTCGAAAACGGATACAAATACAAACAATTTCGAATTAGTTACATCGGGTATATTCCTCAATCCCGGAGATTATATTCTCATTCAATGTTTACCAAATATCGACAAGAATGATTGTCGATTTTTAATTTACTATACATATAAAAATCTACGATATGATTACTTCGATGAAGACGATTATACATGTCAAAATGACAAATATCCCGATCTATTTAAGTTCGTGCGCAATTCATTTGAGAAAATGTCGAACAGAAAAAGAAAAATGTATTTATTTGAATAGATTAATCCCATTGAAAACCAATCAAATCACTACTCATATATCGATCATCGATGGTAGAACAGGTGCAATTGAAAAATTTTTTTTTATTAGATTTGAATAATCGATTTTGATTTAGTATTTCTTTTGATATGTTTGTTATTATTTCTCATATGGATTTCGATTATTATCGGTTGTGTGATCATGCGTAATTAGAAGAAATTGAAAATATTTGAATAATCAATTTTTATTTTTTATTTTTGTTTATTTGACAAGGTCGTATTCGTGGTTTAGTTAATTTTCGTACGGAGCCCGTTACTTCTCAAGTTGGCCAACGAAATAAACTTCTAAGTAATCCAGCTCAACAAGCTCGCGAAGAGGCTCAACAACAACGTATTGCAACCGAAGCTGATCATACCGCTCAATTAGATATCGAGCATATGGGTCTAATGAGTTAAAAAACAAAGAACCAACAACAACCGCAACAATAAAATATTGTTTTCGGGATTTTTTTTCTTCTATCGAATGTAACAAATATATTTCAAGTGCTTTTTTAAAGGAAAAATAAAACAATCCATTTTATTTACACGCGCAGATTTCCCTAGGCAGAAATCTCTTGAAGCTTTGTTTGAATTCGTTGTATTTCTTCGTTCGATTCATCCAATTGTTCTCGAATTTTCAATGATTTCTCTAGTAAATCCAAAGCTTTCTGTTTTTCGTCTTGTTTCAAATAAATCGACGCTAGTTCATAGGCATAATCAGCCCATTGACTTGTCTGATTCGATATATAATCCATGGCTTGTTCGTAGTTTTTTCGTGCACCATTGAGATCACCTTGTAATTTCAATATTTTAGCCATTCGTTCATGACTACGAGCTGTTTCAATATTGTTACTTGTTGTTGTTTGTTCAACATCAAGACGAGCTAAATTCGAAACATTATTTTCCGCGTGATCGTCGGTCATGTTTCGTCTGTTATAAACTCGTCGTATTGTACAACGATTTTTGGCATTATGTGACAAAAGTAATTGTTCGATTTCGCGATCTTTGATTTGTTCATTTGATTGATCCGATTGACGATTGTATTGTAACAAATCGAGAACACTCGGTCGATCTGTTCGACCGCCATTCACTTCGGTTTGGCAAGTTTCAATTAATTTCGCAACGAGATTTTGATTTCGACGTGCAACAGCATAGTGTAAACACGTATCACCGAATCGATCTTCTAAATTACTATCATTGATATTCAATGAAATCAAATAATCCAAACATTTCATCGATAAACGATGACAGGCTAACATAAAAACGGTTAAACCATGTTTATTTCGAATGGTCAGAGCTTTTAAACATTTATTATGTATCGCTATAACTTGTTCATTCGAGATTTGTTTGGTTTGACCTTGAAAACGTGCAGTTAGTGCTTTTAACATTTCAACATCGTCGCGTTCGACAGCGTAATGTGCAGCTGTATAACCATCATTATCTTGGGCACATGGATCGCAATCGCGCATCATTAATAAACGCACCCAAACGTACTGATAGGCATAGATCACAAGGATATGCAATACAGTCTGAAAATGAAAATTGAGATAAAATTTGCTTGGATGAATTCGATTTGCTCACCTGTTCGTATTGATTTTTCATTTTTACAATTTCATTGCAATGAAGATCGAACGATTGACGAAATGCATCGAAATTTCCGTGACGTAAATATGCGAATATATCTGAAGATGATTTCGTTGGCGCTGAATAAAGTATCGAACCGCAAACACTCGTATGATAGGGAGCGGGATTGGAAACTGTAGTAAGATAATTTAGATCTGACGAGAGAATCTTGTCATCGAGAGAGGTGTGACAATCTAGATACGAAAAGACGATTGATTTTCGATTCATTATCGAAAACGAAAGTTAATTTTACCTTCATCTGAAGAAGAATCGGTATTGTTATTTTTCAAACGTTTCGTCATTTCGAAAGTAACAAAAAGAAGAAAATGCAATCTTTTTTCGTTCTTTCGCTCTCGTTTCATGTCGACTCTTACGCGTTGGTAGAAAAAAAAGGAAGTTGATTTGAGAGCATAAAGCAAAACGAACGTACTTTTTCGCGTCTTATTCATACTTGACATCATGCGCTTTTCGTTCTCTTCTCTGAGCTACCTTGGCGGTAACATTTACCACGGCCATTTAGTTCCGTTTTTTTTCCTTTTCGCTTAAGTATGCATTTCGATTTTATTTTATCACATTTTTAACGAAAATAATCAACAGATCACTTCCTTTATTTTTGCATACGTCACGAGTATTTTTTATTTGAAAAAAAAAACGAAAAGACAAACTGACGTATTTAAAAAAAAACGTGATTAACTTCTAACAAAAGGATTTCAATCGTTTTTAGTTTCTGTTTACGATAGAATTTCGACGTTTGGAAGCACAAATATCATAGGAAATAATCAACAAAAAAAATGCACAATAAAGACAAGAGAAAAAAAAAGACATTTCAGAATAGATAGATGTAGGAACATACAGTTGTGTTTTCGAAAGACACAAGATGTGTCTGAGTAAAGATGAGTTGAAATAAATAAATGTATTTTTGTCTCTCAGCGAGTACGTTTGTTATATTGCACACGTACAACAACAACAACAAAAACGAAATAGATGTGGTTTTTGGTCAACGGGAAAGAGACAAATCGAGAACGCCTTCGATTGCTGTTGGTTTTCGTTGAGTTGAAGTTTCTTCGTCGTCGACAGCCGACGTTTGAGTCGATGGTTTGTCTTGAATATCTTCGTATGATGATGAACGATTCGCACCAAGAGATAGATCCAATGGTTGTTGATTCGTTGGAGGCGACATTGGAGGTAGAACGTTGGCTTGTCGAAGTAGTTTAAGATCCTGTTCGATTATACGACGATTGATGCGCGTATTCGGACGCTGAGATGGATATTGAATAGCGAGACGTTTCTTCGGTGGCGAACTTTTACGACGATTTCGTGAAGCTGCTTGAGCACGAGTTGTGATGATTGATTTTCGTTTTAATGAACTGCTATCACGTTCATCATCTTCATCATCTTCTTCTTCATCATCATCATCGTCATCTTCATCTTCATCTTCATCTTCGTTTTCAATTGAACCTGTTCGGTCGACGGTCGAAGGTTTTTTGAGTTTTTTCGATTGAAGTAAATACGTATGATCAAGACTTGGACATGGAGTGACAACTGCTGTCGATGAACTAAAATAAAAATTTGTACGTGAATACAACAAAAAAGAAGACGTTCGAACACTCACGTTCGAGTTGGTGTCGAAGTTTTCGGTTCGACATCGGACGAACGATGATGTCGATGTTTCTGTCGTTTAAAGACTTTCGATGCCCATGACGACGATCGAGGGCGTTTTCGACCTTAAAATCAGAAACAAATATTTTACGTTGAAAGAAAAGAACAACAATAACAACAAAAAGAAAGATTAGTATTGTGAAAAAGAAACGCCACTCGAAACACAGTTTTACCATCAGAAATGCTCGTGATTGGACACTAAATACTTTTCAATATAATACATTATTACAACAGAAAGAAAGAGAGAGAGAGAGAACGAAAAAGGAAGAAGAAAAATACAGTTTTGTTTTAACTTCATTACCTGATGTCAGAGCTCGATTGTGTTTGCCGGCAGTGCTTGAGTCAGCTTCGTCATCGTCTTCATCGTCTTGAACTTTTTCTTCGCAAAGACGTTCGTATAAACGTGGAAGAACTAGAACATCACGTGCAAACAAACGAAAGTGATGATTACAAATAAGTACCTTTTGTTTTCACTGTTGCTTTCGGTGCAAAATTATTCAAAATCGATTGTGAAGAACGCGTTACATTCTGTTCTTCGTGTCGATTTGTCGCTGCGTCTGACAGAGTTCTAATCGAAAGAAAAAGGCCGAGTTTTATTCAGCATTGATCGATTCAATTCGATATTTACTTATTCGATGATGGTGATGGTACAGGTGGTGTTGTCAAAAAGGCTTTTGTTAACAATGGCCGATAGTACGGATCAATTGTCCATAATGATCGAGATTTCAATAAATCTCGTTTGGTTTTTACAAAACACGGTATCGTTACAAGAGCTTGTCGAATGGAATTCTTCCATCCACGTTTACTTGTTATTTGTTTAACATTTAATTGAGCAAATTCATACAATTGTTTGATGGTCAATGACCATGGAAGACATTTCTCGTCACGTTTCGAATATAAACCAAGAAATATGAGCATACCAAATGATGTCGTATTTATCTTCGTACTTTCACTATCATAACATTTCAATTCACTGATTAATTTCGCTAGAAGATCCTCGTCATTATTTTGCTGTTGATTCTCTTCGGATTGTTCATTTATTGTTGTTGCTGTTGTTGATTTATCATTGGAATCTTTATCTTTATTATCATTAAGAGTAAATTCTTTGAATTTAAATGTATTCAACCATTTCAATTCAGTTAAATCATCAGCTAGAGTTTGTTTTGGTGCCGATGATTTGATCGGTGACGAACTTGTGATTGATGCAAAACACGAACGACTTAAATACGGTTTCAATTGAATCGATGCTGACGTTGGATTTGTCATTGAGAATTTTTTCTCCATCGGAATTTGAGTAAAACGTTCGAGAAGACTACCGTCCATGGAATTCTCGTCGTCATCGCTTACACTCGATGGTCCCATTCGGCCAGTGATTTTTGCAGCTTGAGAACGTAAAAATGAATTGACATCGGATTGACTTGCAACAGCAAATAGACTCGACGAGTCACATTCATCGTCTTCGTTATTCGACATGATTAATTAATCTGAAAATAAAACGTAGACGAATAATTTTCGTCCGAGTTGGCTTTTTTCTTTCGTTTTATTATTATCAGTTTGATAAAAAAAATATGTGACCTTTTCTTTCTCTCGTTCGTCCCATTCATTCATTAGTAGAAGAAGAAGAAAAAAAAGTCATTCGTTTAATGATGCCATATTTGTTGTGATGGCTAAACCTTCATTTAATTAGATCGTACGAAAGAATTTTTTCTTGCGACTAAAATTCACTTTTTACAAATTCGATTTCGAAATTCGAGAATTTTTCGAATTATTTTTTTCTTAATCAATCACTACTATCAATCACTCGTGACATCTATCGAAAAATAAAAAAGAAACGACTAAAGATTCAAAGTCATTCAATGCGTATGCATGGTCTTCTTTTCTTTTCGAGTATAACTTAACGATCGCAAAGTCTTTTTAAGAGAAAATGTTTTTGATTTTTCAAAATTTATTTATCGTTTTTCAGTTAGTAAACACAACATATACAAACAAGCACAAATGAAGACAAAAAAAGAAAGAGAGAGAGAGAAAAAACGAACAAAAACACAACAACATTCTGTTTTCTGAATAATACTAACTACAAATATATGATGATTATGTACACACTAAATGGTTTTCTAAGTTTTTTTCTTCTGCTTAAAAACAAATCATCGGAATCATTGTGATGAATTTCTATAATCTATTCTTTTATTTTGTTTTTAAATTGTTAATGTTGCTTTTTTTTGAATTTTTTCATTTTCCACCACCATTTTTTTTGTATTCAGCAAGTTCTCGATCATATCGTTCCTTTTCTTGTCGAGCCTTTTCTTCATATTGACGTTTTTTATCATCACCTATTGAACGCCATCGTTCTCCAATGACTTTAGCAATATCAGCAACGGATAATGATGGATTGTCTTTTTTAATCTTTGGTCGTTCATCTTGTGAAAACAAGAAAAATGTCGACAAAGGTCGTTTAGGTGCATTGGGATCCTTTTGAGATTTGCTGGCACGAGGCATATCTCTAAACCGAAAAAAAAGGTAGGTTCAATTCGCGCTTGGAAATTCAACGAGTTCTTATTCGACGATTCGATTCCGATCGATTAAAATAAGAAATTAATCGATGAATTCAAATCGAAAGATCGTATTTTAATTTCTTAAACATACTTTTTAAAGTAGATGTCGTATTAATCGGGTTGAATGTAGTGTATACTGCTTTGCTTGGCTTGCTTGCCTGCTTACTTGCTTGCTTGCTTGCTTGTTTGCTTGCCTTGTCTTTTGCACAGTGTGTGCGAGTCAGTCAGCAATAGCTGGGTATGTGTGCGTAGAGTGGTAGTAGTGGTGAATATGAAAGAAGAGAGAAGAAGCAATGTGGTGAAAGAGCAATAGCGAATGCGTGTATGCGTGTGTGTGTCTGCCTTCTCTTTCCTTTTACTTTACGTTGTATATACGTCGTCGTCGGCCGTGCAATGTCTTATGTTGTGAGAGCGCAAGCGCAAATACACAGACAGACAAGGCAGAGCAGGCATACACACACATATAGTCTCTATATATTTTCTTTCCTTCCTGCCACATGCTGCTGTAGAACGATAGCGCGAAAGAAAAAGAGAGAAAAAAATTCTTCTTACCCTTGTGAGTGGCACACACAGACACATACGCACACAAACGCATCTATATATGCTTATAACGGTTAACGTTCATTGTGTGCAGACGAGAGTACAGGGCAAGCAACAGCCGATTCGATTTCCTTCTTATTTCTCCCGCTGTTGCCGTTATTGCACGCTACAACGATTCAAATGACAACGACAATCCACTGTAGAAGTGGAAGAGAAAGAACGATAGTAGTGGAAGCAATAGTTATAGCTATAGAAAAAGTAGTAGGCATAATATGAGAGCAAGAATAACAACAAGAATAATAAGAAGAAAAAAAAAGAAGAAGAAACGGCAACGTCACCGTCATCACTTGTCAGATAGTAATAACATCATAAAATTGTGCAATTTCTTTTTTCAATCAAACGAACATCAAATAAACCTCGACGTTTAAAACCATTGAAGATATGCTTCTTAATGAAGAACATTTCGGACGATTTTGACAGGTCATACTTGGAAAACTAAGATGATATATGAGAATTCTTCTAATTTCTATTTCTTTTTCCTGTTGAAATTTATTCCAGCATAATAATATACAATTATTTTTCCTCGTAATAAAAATAAATGGCTAGTTTATATGGCAAAAAAAAATGTAATCATATATCAGCATCGACTGTGTTGCTAACAACGAGAATTTTCAAGTATTTCACACATTCGGTTTATCTCACAGGTTCAATACAACGAAGATTTTTCGTTTTCACATACACACACTCTCTCGCTTTCTGATTATATTATTAATTTAATAGCCTTGAAAATATGTTCGATAATAATTTAATTATTTTTAAAAAGATTTTCGATGACATCATTTCGTTTTCTCTTTCTCTCTCTCTCTCTCTCTCTCTCTTTCTTTCGCTTTTTTTAAATAAATTGGAAAAAAAGAGACGAACGATCAAAACGAAGATGTTGACCTGTATATCTAATGATCTATCTTTTCTATTGAATCATCAATATGCAATCATTTGAATCAATCTACTATAACGTTTAGTAAGAGTTATGCGTACGCTCGTATGACGAAAAAAAAATTGCAATGAAAAACTTGTCTCGCCATTATCGAAGATATGTGAGCATGAAAATGCTTTGTATACTTTTTCGATTTCATTCAATAAATGTTTCAATTTAGGATATGGTCGGTTTCGGTTATTGCACTATGCGCTTCCTTGCTCCCCCTCTCTCTCTCGCGCGCGCGTTCTCTCGGTGATGATAGATCATTTTCGCATTGAACATCATTTATTCATTTTCAACGACGATAATCATCGTCAAATATAGAAGAGACAGGGAGGGAGAGAGAGAGAGAGAGAAAAAGAGTAGATGTTCAATCAGGTAGAACACAGACGACGTAAAATTTTTGTTAAAAGGTATATTTCATCATTATGCATGCCGAAGACAACAAAAAGACTATGTCGAAAATCTCAACTAATCAATCAAGAGAAGTTAATGTTGATTTTAAATTTCTATAGACAGACAGATGATTTAGTCTTTAGTAATCCTAACTGTTACACACACACGCACGCACGTCTTTACTTCTGTATTTTACCTTTGAATTCACTCGTCCGTGACCTGTCTTTAGTCATTTGAGGTATAAGTAGATCTGTATATATTCATTTATAAATACATATTCATAGACTCATGGATATGACTGATGTTCGAATTGTGATTTATTTGTTTTTTTCTTAATTTCTTTAGTAGCTAAAGAATTTGTCAATATTGATTAGGTAAGTTCGATGACACAAAAATGTGTCAATCTTAGGCTTAATCAGTTGTCGAGGAAAAAAAAGTAAATAATGGAAGCGAAGCGAGAAAAAGGCGTTGATCATGCATGTAATAATATGTTCAGATAGAAGAAAATCAATCAAAAATTAGTCACACATGAATATTGACGTTTTTCATGAACATCTATTTATTTCATGTTTTTTACTTCTAGAATTCTTTGCATTCTCATTTAATTAAAATGAATCATGAACACGATGATATTAATCTAACAGTAAATCGAGTCGATTTCTCTCCATATTTCTTAATGAATACCTTCGTCTTCTTCTAGGTCGTTCAACGTGCTTCATCACTTGATTCACTTGAACCGATCGATGGTGAAAATCTTCGTTTTATAAGCGGATGTCATAAATGGATCAATACGAATTCATCAGTTCGTGTTGATAATGATCATCGACCTGTCGAAATCATTAGTGTTTCGGATGATGAACACTCGATTGTACTTAAAACTTTATCAACAACAACAAATACGGAGAAAGTTTTCGTACGAAATCCTTTGACAAACGAGGAGGAAGAAGATTATAGTCAAACTCAAATGGATGTATCAGCGAATCAATTTGATTTTGATTATCGGTCGATTCATTATGAAATGTTCTCCTCGGATTTTGAGAAGAAATTATCTCCTATAGATTTAAATCGAACATCGAAATCGAACGAAATGGAAATGGATAATGGAGAAAATCATTCGGATGAAACCAATCAACAATCACAAAACAAGAAGAAGAAGAAGAAAAACGACAGTGAATCCGATGAAAAGGGAAATGGAGAAAATGCAAATCGAAATAACAATAATTCAAGACGGTAATTTCGACGAAAGAGATAAAAACAAAAAAAAATTATATAGATTTTTATTTTGACTTAAGATCAAATGACGATGATAGTCATGATGATGATGATGATGATGGGATGGATGATGACGACGATGATGATAACATTGATGAAGATGATGACGATGAATCCGATGAAAATCTAGCACGTCGTTTAGGTTTTGTACCGATCAATACAGAAACCGTCGAAATTATCGGTCGTTTACGTGTATTAACAAAGAAAAAATCTTTTGAACGTCGTGATTTTGAAACGTTTCAAAATCTCATCGATCAATTGATTCATATTCAACATTTAGAAGATTCATCAAAGAATCATCTCAAACAAATCATTCATCTATTAAGACTCTACCGACCATTGCATACGAAATCTCGTGCATTAGTTTTTCTTCAAGAACGAATACCACGTCGTGCTGTGAAATACAACGTTATCTCAGCGAATTCACATTCGAATGTGTTCAATCTTTGGCGTGAACGTGAACGACGTGCACGCGTCAATTCACGAGATAGTTTAGAAGATGATGAGAAGGCATTTAGTGGACAACAATTACGTGATGTTGTTGAAATTAACAATCCAACGCCACCAATACTTTTAACAAGCGCAATTTCATTGAGTCAAAGTCAAAATCCAACATCGAAAGTCAAACAAATGGCGAAAGACATCGACACACGTTCGATTTCATCACGATCTGAACTGAATCTTCGTACAGGCGATCGTTTTAGTGATCATACATATATTCCACGAAGTTCATCACCAACTCATCCAGGTCTTGTGTCTGTCGCTGTTTATGATGTAAAAGGAAGTACGAATCATTTAAATAATAGTCTTATTTCACCAACAATAACAGCATCGGAATCGAGTCATGTACGAAAATTAATCGATCGATTAGAATCATCATCGACAGTATCACCATCATCGGATGCGAAGAAAGACAAAAAACTAACAACGAGAAAATCAATTCATGATGAACAATCCGATCTTTCGAATAGTTTAACATCGTCGCCGCCGACGAAACGTGTGGCACGACGAGATTCAACCGAAGAGAAAAAGACGAATGATCAACAACCGAAAGAAGTTCTCAATGCTACTCATCGAACAGCCAGTGGAACAACTGTATGTTTCCATTGTTTATTTCTTCTTATCCACCTTCAAAATTTATTCTAGATCGAAGAATATGTCACGACTCTTCTTCCCGAAACTGAAACATCTCTCTCCATGGTTCGAGATATTCGTGCTCGTGTTTACGATGATCCATCGGCCGTGACACGAAATCAAGTTGAAACTATACCTGTTAAAGTTGATGTGGAAACATTATATATTCTCGAAGAGAAATCCGATAGGAAATCGATTTCACCTATTGTGAATATTTACATACCGGATTATGATTACAATCGTTCGACTGAACGACAAGATTTTTCAACACAAACAACAACACCAACAGTAACAATCAAACCACCACATCGACCAATTGGTACACAAGTTGAATCACTCATTGAACAGCATACTGTTGGTGCACAAACAACGGATTCATTACATCGACCAAGCCGAGAACGACAACGTTTACCAACACCATCAACATCGACTGAACAGAAAACTGATGAAGAACAAAAAGTTACAACAACAACAACAACAACAACAGTCACGACAAGATATGAAATTAAACGACGTCATACCGATGAAGATGAAGGTGGTACTGTGATTTATATTGATGATAAATCGAAAAAATCCGAATACGAAGATAATTTCGAATTAAAACGTGAAAAACTTCATTCATCAACCGATAACCAACCATCAACGATTCCAAATAAAACATTTGCATTCGGTCAAATCGCATCACGCATACGTATCGATCAATTACGTGATATCAATCGACATATTGTTCATCGACATGTACAAGACAATCAATTGAATACAACGACAGACGAATTTCATTCATCGGAAGTTTACGAAATTCATACACGTGGTGCATGCAAATGTTTAGTGATTTCATCGGAAGAAAAAACTCAATTTGGCAATGAAACACATTTTGAACAACAACTTCAACGTATCGAACGTACATATACAAATGAAGAATTGAAATCAACTGAATTACATGTTATTGTAACATCATCGGATGCGAATTATCAATTAGTTCAACGTGATTATGGTCAAGTTAAAATGAATGAAGAAAATAAAGAAAATGAACATGGACAAATACCAAAAATTGCCGTACATTATTATTCTAAAGATGGAAAGAAAATCAAAAGTGAACAAACACGACGTCTCGATCATTTACCATTAGTTATTCGAAGTGAAATCGAATATGAACTGAATCATTATGGTTTGTTGATAAGAATCTTATTCATGAAAAGATAAAAAAACGAGTTTGTTTGTCTAGGCAGTGCACAAATCATTATTCTCTCGGTAACCAACGCCGAACGTCGTCAATTAAATGTTTCATTAAAAAAAGAATTAGTCGATGAGATAGTTTCTCGTTCGGCTGGTCGTTTATCTCCACATAGTTCTGAACTTGAACAAGAAATCAATCGACAATTATCTGAACCATCGACATTATTACATCTCGTTGATTATTCATCGCGAGATGATTACAGTCAAACGAATTCAACTGATCTTCGTCGTGTTTCACGTATCGATGTTACCACATCATTACGACTTGTTCAACGTTATCGAACGACCATTCATCGTCTCTGTCAAATGCATCGTTCACATTTACGTTTAACTCATCAAGCTGAACAACAACGACATTTAATTCTAGTTTCACAAGACGAATACTATCTTCTCAATTTAGCTGCACCACCATCGCATATACAAGCGAATATCAATGATATACGAAAACGACAACATGACATATTCAAACGTGAAGTTAACAATGTCATATCTCAACCATTTGATTTTGCTAAATATCGTCGAGATATGGAACAACAACAACGTGTTCTTCAACAGAAACAAATCGAACAGCAAAAACAAACGTATTCGCAACCGCCACCACCAGGTCATCCGTCAGAAGCAGAATTCTATCTTGGTACACAACGTCGAACGTTGATCGAACGAGAAATTCATTCGATTCGAGAATCTATTCGACCACATGAACATACGACACCACGTTATAAACGTGAGCCAACGCGTCGTTCATCGTCAATCTCTTACACAGGTTCACAACGTTATGTTCGCGCACGAATTATTCATATCAAAGATTTCTATGATAATCGTGATCAACAGAAACGAGAAGCTAAAGAACAGGAGTTATTCATCCGTGTCGATGATTATATTAATGACTCAGCTGCAAACTCTCTACGACGATCGTATTCAACTGATTATTTACAAGAAGACGGGCCCCGTTCAAGAATTCGGTACATACGTATTCCAGGAGAAACAATTAAAATCGAAGAAAAAACAACACGTGAATACAAGGGAGTCATGTACGCAGATTTACCTTATTCATTAAGGTATTGGAATATACTTTCGATTCTCGATCGTGAAGCTCGACAAGGTCGTCCACTTGGCTCTACTCTACCGCAAGTGATCGTCAACGATCCCTATCGTGCAGTCATTCCTCCATTAACTCAACAAGAAATTCGACAAACTGCTCAGCAAATTCTCTCGGCCAATTACAACGGACGATCGTATACCGATCAAACATTACGTTGGTTTTTATCTCGAGATAATCGTACTGAAGTTGAATCAGCTAAATACCTTCAAACATTAGATCAATATCGTGATCAACAATATGTTACAGAAAAACTTGCTCCCATTAATAATAGCCAACGAACACAATCAAAAGAAAGTCTTCACAATCGTCCACCATCAATGCCGCCGATACTTCATCCTCCAAGTCTTCCGCAAAACTATCAAACACGTTCGCAATCTCAACCTCGTCCTCGCTTGCCTCAAACACCTCAGCAACGTTCACCATTTTCATTCATGCAATCGCCTCTATCACGACATCAATCCGTTCATGAACTTCATACAACATCTTCTTTTCCTCAGCCACCATCGCCTTCGCCATCGCTTCATAATCTACATCATCAACAACAACAACGACTACCTGTTTCATTTCATAATCGTGCGTCTTCTCAACAACGAAAACAACCAGTTCATCCTCTATTAACTGAAATTATCGACAGTCAGACGGGTCAACGAATTTTAACTACAAGTCAAGAACAACTACCGACCGAAGTTCTTGGCCTCTTAAATAAATATAATTTGCAACAATTTTAATCGCACCTTTTGCTCTCTCTCTCTCCCTCTCTCGTTCGTTCGTTCGTTCGTACTTTTTTCTCTCCCTCTCTTTTCTTCTGTCTTGTATTCATTTCAAAATAAAAATAAAATTTACAGATGTATTAACTAAAAAATAACAAAAAACAAATATTCAAACAAAGTCTTCATTCGATTTTGAACAAACAAAACAAAGCAGAAACTTTTAACTAAAAACAAGTTCTCTTATTTTTTTTACTCGTAAAAATCAGACACCAATCGTTGATCATGCGTTCGTCTCTCGCTCTCGCCGCTTCTGTTCTATTATTTGTTCAATTTTCTCCCTATTTTTCATTATTCTATGAATATATTATTAAAGAATGTTTTTTTAAAGAAACCAAATAAATTTATTTAATCATAGTCTACAGAGTTTGCATTGCTAAAACAAAAGCAAAAAACATATACGAAGAAAAAACTTTCCTTTTTTTTTCCTTCTTCTTCTCTCTCTCTCTCTCTCATCTCGTAAGTCGAGCAGAAGAAGAAAAAAAACAGAGATTGTATTGTTATTCGAAAATATGAGAGATTATTTGTGTAGATTTATTTCTTCGTAAGTACCAAACACATTGAGAATAAATCAAAAACAAAGGAGGTCAGTTGACAAAAATTAGATAACGTTTGAATTTCACGATTCGTTTAAGACAACATGCCTGTTGCGCGAATTGTCAATCGTGGCCGTATAGCCCCGAAATCACCTATACCTATCGTAGATTCTGGTCGAACATCTTGGTCATCAGCTTCTATTGTCAGTACAATTGAAACACAATCACCTGAACCAAATTTAGAAGAACAAGTCACACAAAAGTCAGTTGATTTATTTCAATAAATTTTTTTGATAGAAAACAAAATCTACGCACTCATCATAGATTACAACAAAATCTTGTTCAAGCTGCATTGAAGAAAAAATTTATAATTGGTGCATCTGTCGGTGCTGCAGTATTGCTAGCCGTTTGTCTTATTGTTGGACTTTCTGTCTATTATGCAACAAATTCAAAAGAATGTAAGTCATCTTGAAATCTTCTTTTTCATTGACACATTTGTTTTGCCTAGCAGCTGCAACGACTACTACTACTATTACTGAAGCAGCTTCTTTCAATACAACCATAACTTCGAGTACAGTTCCAACTACAACTACAATCACAACTACGATTACAACAACGACAACAACGATTAAATGATTGTTTGAAAATATAAACATTTATCACAAGATTCTATTATTTTTCTATTTGTGTCTAAAATCTGTTAACGGATGTAAAAAGCCAAAGAATTTTTTTTTTGCAACAATATACATATACATACATAAACAGACAAAATAATTGTCTTTTGATTTGTTAAAATCACATTCGAAATAAAAGCTAGATATCAAAACTGATCAATTCTTTTCTATGGTTATTTTTTAGGCTGAGTCAATTATTAGATATTGTCAAGAAGAAAGAAACACGAAAAACTCGTTTTGATTCGATGCTTAAAAAAATATATCAGCATCGAAGAACTCGAACGAGAAAATTATACAATAATATTAAGAAAAAAAGCAATTAGAATTTTCTATGGTTTTTTTCTTCGCTTGATCGAAAAACAACGAAAAAAAAAATGTTTTTGCTTGTTTTAATTAAGCTATGTCAAGAAAGTTTATTTTTATCGCAACCTTAGGACAATCAGAAATTCGACCACTGACTTTTTAATGGATAAATAAATATGAGAAAGTCATTCGATCGATAGATGGCTCTGTCGAACGAACCGATTGCATCCTACTGCATAGATGTTTTCGAATAAGTCAAAATGAATTTTATTCTTCTGTAAGGACTTCGACAAGAGACATGGCGAAAATCATCAGGCTATAATCAAACTCTTTCTCACGGTCATCATATTTTTGACTCATCATTGTCAACAATCTTATTTCGTCATTATTATTAAACATTTTGTTTTCATTCTTTCTTCTTCTTCTTCTTCTTCTTCAGATCCTTATTCTCTCCTTGTTTCCATTCCCAACTAACAACCAAACTAGAATATAAATAAATAAACAAAAAACTATGGATATAACATCGGGCCCGGGTTCATCACTACATCTATCATCTAAAAGCGAATTTTTAATCGGTGGTAAATATCGTTTAGTACGAAAAATAGGTTCAGGTTCATTCGGTGATATTTATTTGGGAATAAATATTACCAATGGCGAAGAAGTTGCCATCAAACTTGAATCAGTCAAAGCACGTCATCCTCAATTATTATACGAATCGAAATTATATAAAATCTTACAAGGAGGTATTGGTATTCCACATATTCGATATTATGCCCAAGAAAAAGATTATAATGTTCTCGTTATGGATTTACTTGGACCATCACTTGAGGATCTCTTTAATTTTTGTTCGCGACGATTCACCATGAAAACTGTACTTATGCTTGCTGATCAAGTAAACTCTATTATATAACTTTAAAATTTCAATCATTATCCTTTTTATTTGTTTAGATGATTGGTCGTATTGAATTTGTGCACAACAAAAACTTCATTCATCGCGAGTAATTCATTTCGAAATTAAATTCTTGACGTTTGTCTACTAATATGAAACTTGTTCTAGTATTAAACCAGATAATTTCTTAATGGGCATCGGTCGTCATTGTAACAAGGTTCGATTATGGATTGTTTATTGTCTCCTATTAATTATGAATTGTGTTTTAGGTATTTTTAATTGATTTTGGTCTAGCAAAGAAATACCGTGACAACCGAACACGTCAACACATTCCCTATCGAGAAGATAAAAATTTAACCGGCACAGCTCGTTATGCTTCCATAAATGCTCATCTTGGCATCGAACAAAGGTTTGTCTTGCTTGTTATTCGAATTCTAAGTTCTTATTTTTTTTGTTTTATTTTGTTAATTAGTCGACGAGATGATATGGAATCATTAGGTTATGTTTTGATGTATTTTAATCGAGGTTCACTACCGTGGCAAGGACTTAAGGCAGCAACAAAAAAGCAAAAATACGAGAAAATATCCGAGAAAAAAATGTCGACACCTGTTGAAATTCTTTGCAAAGTAAAAAAAAACTTGAAAAAACAAATCCGTTACATTCTTATTCGTATTTAACAATTCAAAGGGATTTCCAGCGGAATTTGCGATGTATTTGAATTATTGTCGTGGTCTTCGTTTTGAAGAAGCACCTGATTATATGTATCTACGTCAATTGTTTCGTATTTTGTTTCGTACATTAAATCATCAATATGATTATACATTCGATTGGACAATGCTTAAACAAAAAGCTGCCAATGCAGCATCATCATCAACAGGCACAACAAATACAACGGGTTTACCGGCAACAACTGCTCCTACGACTATGCAAACGGCACAAGCATCAACAACACAAATGGCTACTGTAGCAACTAATAATACAGTCAATAATGGAGCAACGCCAGGTAAAGGAGGAAAAGCAGACGATGACATTGAACACGACGAAAAGCCAGTACCAGATGCACCTTCATCAAATGAACGTAACTGAGAGACAGAAAAAGTAGATAGATAAACAACCATAGCCAAAAATATGCTTAATGCTTGCCTTTCTTTCTTATTGCTTATTCTACACATACATATCAATGGTGGAAGATAACGGATAGTTTTTTTTTTCATTTGAGATCATTTTTTATAATTAATATTCCAATCAATAATTTCGTTGGTCTTATTTTTAGACATGCAAAAAATGAACAACAACGATTAAAAGTGTAGAATAATTAGTACACGTACAACAGCCCCATCCAGCTGCATATCGTGTTGTCTATCTTTCTTTTCTTTTTCTTTTTTCTTCATTTCTCATTATCTGTACTCGCTCTTGCTCTTTTTTTTTCTTTTTTTTTCATCGAAAGTGTAAATGCCGTCGGCTTCCTCTACTTCTCTTGATTTTCTCTCACGATGATGATGATGATGATGATGAATATGATCAACAGCAGTGAATCATTTAAAACACCGGAAAAGAGATGTTAGCAAATTGAGGCCATTGATGCAAAACTAATTGAAAGTGCTCGATCAATCGATCGATTGATAGATGATACAAATGGGTGGCTGTATACGAGAGAAGTCAAAAGTTAGTGCAAACATATGTGTATCATCCGTTCTAGGTGAATGCATTTTTTAATTGGTAAGCGAATAGCTATTTAATTGTAAATAAGATATCAAATCTAACAAGTACGAAGAAATTGGTCATTAGGAATGTTGATGTTTATATAATTTTTCTATAATTCAAGGAATCATTCCAGTAGTGTAAAATTTACATATATGATTATATAAGTGCAGAACGTTGATTATCAGTCAATGAGTAATACGATTATTTTCGACAGATGCTACTTTCACAACGATGAATAATATTGATATAAATTTGCGAGATAATTTTTGCTATAAATAATCTCAGATTTCGATTTTCACTATTCATTTAAAATTTCAATAAATATGAATACCTGGATTCTTATTGGTACGATTGCTGTAGTTCTTTTCAATGTGACTCTTTCGGATAATACACCGAATTGGTTGGGATCATTTACACTTGATGATAGTTGCAACCAACTAGAATGTTGTTGTTTAGCTGAACAAGCAACTATTTCGAAAGCTTCCGACACACAATATTTAGTGACAGCCGGCGTTGCTGGTGTACCATGTCGAGAACAATTGAATGGTTCAACAACAGTTGCCGTTTTAGTTCCTATACCTCAAGAAAAAAATGGCTTTCAACTCACGACCACATTCTTAGGAACTCAAAATCGATTCACTCTCAATTCCAATAGTGATTATATTGCTAATGTCAATCTACAATCTCCTCGATGTAGTGGTATGGCACGACGAACAGCCAGCAATTGGTTAGGCACATTCTCTGTTGACGATAGTTGTGATCAAAATGAATGTTGTTGTCTATCAGAAAAAGCAACAATCACTCAAATCGATGCTACACATCTTTTAGTTTCAGCTAATGTGGCTGGTTTACCATGTAAATCACAATTAAATGGTTCGACTTCGATCGAAGTACCATTACCTATTCCACAAGATAAAAATGGCTTTCAATTGACAACAATTTTCTTAGGAACGGAAAATCGATTTACATTAACTTATGACAATCAATATATTGCTAACACGAATTTACAATATCCTCGATGTAGTGGTTCAGCACGACGAGTCTCTACATTCTTTTAATTATTAAGTTGTTGTTTTTTCCTATTTCAATAATCATCAATGAATAAATATTGACCGATGTTTTTAATTGAATAATACATCGAACAGATTAAATGTGTTGTTTTAATGTAGGTCGAGCAAATCAATAATGGATCATTTCATCTATATAAGTGCGTTAAATAAATGCCATTTAATCATTACGAATAATGTCTACTCTTATCAATTTCATTGTTAGTGTTCTTCTTATTGCAACTTTGGTGCTTATCGAAGATGTAAAATGTAAGTTTGTAGTTTTCATTGTTCTTGTTTTAACCTATTGATTGGTATTTAGCGAATGATTTCGAATCATCATGTGGTCCCAATGAACAATACAGTATGTGCGATACTCAATGTCCAAGAACATGTGCCGATAGAGGTGAATTTCCAAAACTATGCAATCATATGTGTAATGTTGGATGTGTTTGCAAAAGTGGTTATGTTCGACAATTCGATAAAGACAGTCCATGCATTCGAGAAAGCGAATGTCAATAGAAATATCAAAAAATAAATTGATCTTAAAGTGTATTTCATAAACTTTCAAATTGACATTATAATAAATAAATAAAATAATCACTGATCGTCAGCATTTATTGTTCATTTGTCTTTTTCTCTTTCTCCCTAAACGATGAGTGATGGTATTGTTCTTCAAACTCAGTTTGGTTCTTCATCAATTCCATCATTGGAAAAACAAAAAAAGAACTATCTTTCGAAATATGGACCAGTCGGTCTAGTTATTCTTCTCTTAATCATTATTTTGATTATTGTATCAGTCATTGTCGCGAAAGTATCATCTCAATCGGCAATACCAATTGAAATCTCATCAACGACTACGGCTACAACGATGAGACTATCAAATCCTTTGGTTGATTCGATTTCGATAGACGATATGCTTGTTCATCTTCGACAATTTGAAAGTCGACCCGCAGGAAAGCAATCTTTCAATCGAACAATTGATTATTTAGCAACACAATTGAGCAAAGACAATAGTTTTACTATTGAAAAATATTATTTTAATGTTCCAAATATTGTAATTGACAAAAATCCTGTTCTACTTGCATTACCCAATGTATCTAATGAATCAGTATTTACATATCCAACAGATTTTGTTGCAATGAGTCGATCGGGTCAGGCTGTCAATTGGTCATTAATTTATGGTCGACCATTATCCGTCGCTCAAAATTTAGGTTGTAATTCAGAAGATTGGAATAACACACGGTCAGGTGATGTTGTTCTTGTTCGACGGGGTAATTGCACATTTTTAGAAAAATTTGCCTTTGCTTTGCGTAAAAATATCAGTGGATTTCTTGTGTATAATGATGGATTAGCAGTAGATCGTCTTGGACCATTGAAAAACATTCGTGCACCGTTCAATAATACACTTCCAGCATTATTTCTTTCGTATGCAGCAGGACTTAGTCTGATCTTAGATAATATTACTCGTATCTATATCAAAGTACAATTTATTTCATTACCACCAACTATAGTTACGAACATATGCGCAGATACGAAATTTGGCGATCCAAATCAAACGATTGTTGTCGGTAGTCATAGTGATAGTGTAGCAGCAGGTAAATTTCATTTTTTTTTCTTTTATTAATATTGAATTGCCATACGTAGGTCCTGGTATAAATGATAATGGAAGTGGAACGGCAGGTACATTAGCAATTGCTTTACATATTAGTCGATTATTACGACAGACGAATTATGCAGAAAATATGCGTTCTCGTCTTAAATTTTGTTGGTGGGGTGGAGAAGAAATGGGTTTATTAGGTTCAACGGATTTTGTTCGACGTGCGAAAGCCGATGGTTCATTGAAAAAATATTCAGTCAATCTTAATTTTGATATGATAGGATCGCCAAATTTTCTTTTCGGTATTTATGATGGTAAAACAGCCGATAATACGACAACACCCGTACGTGCTCTACCTGGTAGCAATCGAATAACTCGTTTATTTATTGAGTATTTTGAGAAACAACGTTTACCTTGGGATTATATGGGATTTAGTGGTCGAAGTGATTATGGCCCATTTCTAGCCGAAGGTATTGCTTGTGGTGGCCTATTTACCGGCGCTGATGAGATGAAAACCCAAGAACAACGTGATCGGTACTTACGGATGTTAGGTCCAGCATTAAGTGGAATGGCAAGAGCTATTTTGGATCCATGTTATCATCGTTCATGTGATACTATGGAAAATTTAAATCAATTTGCTTATCTTCACATGGTTAAAGCTGCTGCGTATTCAATTGATTATCTTGCCAAATTACAGAATTTGAATCAATGGCTTTATCCATAGAAAAAAACTCGATTAATAATGAACCACTTCTTTTTGTGTTTTCTTTTGTTGTTGTGTATTGAAAAAGAGTGCATACGTGAAGTACAAAACCGAAACCGTAGAATAATATAAGAACAATGTCCATTTCATTCGAGCCCGTCACTTGTTCAAACAGAAAAAAAACAATATTGAAGCATAAGAAATGTTCGAAATTGAATTCATTCGTTACTCCCAATCTTCATAATCAAATTATATTCGACGAAATGAGTATCCTAGAATCTATGTATCTGACACAACTCAACTCTGCATCAAGTGTACGACTAGATGCATGGTCAGTACCATCAGAAAACAATTGGACTAACCATGATGATGATGATGATAACGCTGATAGCTGTCGTAGAAAATGTGGTTTTTCGTTAAAAAGATGTAGAGTAATACTAGTTGGCATCGTAATTGGTGCATTCATCTCAGGTATTATTTTGTCTATTGTTATTACAATGTGGACACAAGACGGTTTGTTAACAAAAATTCCATAGATACTCATAAAAAATATATTCATCTACTATAGCTACATCAACGACCACGACAACATCAACTACAACATCGGTAACTACCACCACGACAACATCAACAACTACGACCACAACAACATCGACAACGTCATCGACGACAACATCAACGACAACATCAACCACAACGTCGACAACGACAACATCAACAACTACGACCACCACAACATCGACAACCACAACATCGACAACATCAACTACAACATCAACTACAACATCGACAACCTCATCAGCAACAACATCAACCACAACAACGGCTACTGGTAATTCAGTTTTAACTTGAAAATTTGTCGTTTAACATGAAGTTTATTTTTAGCCTATTGGGTTTCCGGTACAATATCGAACCTGGATCCAGATCTATTAACAAGCAAACAGTGGACTCAATGTTATAGCGGAACATATGCTGATTATTTGACGTCCAGTGTGGTTTCAACGATTCTTGCACAGTGTAACAGGAAAAAATTATTATTGGCTTGTAAACCAGTAGCTAATTCAGTTTATACTCTCGCTGCAATGGGACTTCGAGCTGATGTGTTGTACAATTGTGGAACAGCTAGTACATGCATAAACGTCGCCAACGGTGTTGGATGGTATTTTAGTGATGATTATTCATGGGGTTTTGTTAATGGAGGAGACGCGGTTACCCGAAGCAGTTGTGACACTGAATCAACTAATCCAACAGCAAGACTCTGTTGGCATACGGGTGGCAGTGACGGTGGTTATAGATGTGGTTCAACGATGGGCCTTAATTCAGACTCATCATGGGAACGAGCAATATGGCACACAGATAGTTAGAAAAAAACACTTGATTAATGATGGGCTGTTTCTTTCTGTTTTTTTGTTGTTGTTGTGTATTGGAAAAGAATGCAGACGTTGACGTACAAAACCGAAACCATAGAATAATATGAGAACAAAGTCCATTCCATTGGAGTTTGTCACTTGTTCAAACAGAAAAAAAAACAATATTGAAGCATAAGAAAAGTTCGATATTGAGTTCATGTCTCCCACTCAAGATTCA